>Ga0214923_10000734_pt1 | contig 48658 bp, 44 predicted proteins | sample LL1510_MetaG_FD_177993 | JGI IMG/M metagenome (GOLD analysis project Ga0214923, IMG submission 177993) | Freshwater microbial communities from Lake Lanier, Atlanta, Georgia, United States - LL-1510 | ecosystem: Environmental > Aquatic > Freshwater > Lake | place: USA: Georgia | collected...
CAATCCTCGGATCTTCCCGATGCAGCCCTGAATTTATGCCGCTCGTGGAGCGGAAAGCTGAAAAAACGGCAGGGGATGGAGGCATTCATCAGCGGTACTTTGCGTTTGGCTTTCATGCGCCAAAGCGAAGGCAAGTCCTCTTGCGCACTGAGGATGCACAGCATAAAGCCTGGCCAACGGTCCCGAAAGCTTCGACCTTGCTCGAAATCGCCACAAAGTCCAATTCGCGCACCGTAGGGCAGATTTGAAATGATAAATCCGGCAGTGTCCTGGCGGGCGCAGGCTTCATCGCTCGTCAGCGCTTTGGCGTTTGCTGTGGGGGGATCCGGATCGTCTGCAAGTGCTTGACGATTTACGGTAAAGGCATCGTCACAGCGCCACTGAATCGCCCCGGGCGGCAGACCGGCTTGGAGCGCATTGTGCCTTGCCCGATCGATGAGCTCGGGGTTGATATCAACCCCGAGAAGCGGCCTGAGTTCGAGCGCGCGATACGCACATGCTTTGGCTTGGGCCATCGCATCGTCTCGGACGCTTAGCCAAAGCAAGGGGTCGAAGTCCTTGAGTGCTTCAAAGGCAAAACGCCGCTTGAGCCCGGGTGCAATACCCCATCGGATCTGTGCGGCCTCGATCAAAATCGTTCCCGATCCGCAAAACAAATCGGCAAGCGGCTGATCGCTTGACCACTGGCTCAAGTGCACAAGACCAGCTGCGAGATTTTCCTTCAGCGGCGCTTCGCCCTTGTCATCGCGTCCGCGCCAGCCGCGTTTGAACAAGGACTCGCCGCTCCAATCCATATAAAGATCGAGACGGTCCGCTTCCAGATGTCCGACGATACGGACATCGGGATCTTGCGTATCGACCGAGGGACGTTGCTCGGAGTGCTCGCGAAAACCATCGACCACCGCATCTTTGATACGTAAGGTCAAGTATTGTAACGATCGGGCACGCGATCGTGTGGCACTCAGGTCAACCCGCAAGCGCTGCTCGACCGTAAACAGCTTTGTCCAGTCCTGGCGCCGCGCAATCCGGTAAACATCCTCGTCCTGACGCACTTGCCCGCTTCCCAGCCAAAAGAGCACACGGCTTGCAAGTCGACTGTGCAAGTTCGCGCGATAGCCGCCTGCGCGGTCTGCTTCAAACTGAACGCCTGCCGCGCGAATCCGCGCATTGCTAGCGCCAAGTCCTTTGAGCTCGTCGGCTAGGACTTGTTCCAGACCTCGGGGGCAGGGCGCAAAAAACCGCAACAAGGCCTCAGTCACGCTGCAGCCACCACCGGTTTGATCACGACCAGTGCCACAACCGCAACAAGCATGATCACCGGCACCTCGTTGAACCAGCGAAACCAGACATGGCTGCGTTGGCTGCTTCCACGGCTGAATTGCCGCAAGATCCTTCCGCACAAGAGGTGATACAGCACCAGCAGCACAATCAATGCGAGTTTGGCATGCATCCACAGGCTGCCCGCTCCAACGCCATAGCCTAACCACAGCCAAAAGCCCAGCCCCAGTGCAAGCCACATCAGCGGACGCATGAAGCGGTAGAGCTTGCTTGCCATGAGGATCAGCCGCTCGCGCTCGGCCGTGGACTCAGGCGCAACCATGGCAAGGTTCACAAAGATGCGCGGCAAGTAAAAGAGTCCGGCAAACCAACTCGTCACAAACACAATATGCAGCGTCTTGATCCAGAGATAGCTCATGTCGATTGTCTGATTTCGCCATGGCCAAACACCACATATTTTTGCGAGGTAAGTCCCTCAAGTCCAACCGGCCCCCGGGCGTGCAATTTGTCGGTGGAAATGCCGATCTCAGCACCCAAGCCAAACTCAAAGCCGTCGGCAAAGCGGGTTGAGGCGTTGATCATGACAGACGCTGAATCAACCTCCCGGATAAAGCGCATCGCCTTCAGATGGTGATTGGTCACGATCGCATCAGTATGCTGAGATCCATAACGTTGAATATGCTGAATCGCTTCATCGATACCATCGACGCTGCGTATCGACACGATTGCGGCAAGGTATTCGGTAGACCAGTCCTGTTCGCAAGCACGAACGCAGGCGATACCCGCATCGCCTAGAATCTGCGCTGTGCTTTCGTCAACCCGCATTTCCACATGCTTGTCACGGTAGATCGCGGCAATCATCGGCAGAAATTCGCGAGCAATCGGTGTATCGACAAGCAGCGTTTCCATGGTGTTACAAGGCGAGTAACGCTGTGTCTTTGCATTATCGGCAATGCGCGTTGCCATGGTCAGGTCGGCGTCCCTGTCGACAAACACATGGCAGATACCGTCCAGATGTTTGATCGTGGGCACTTTGGCTTCGCGGCTGATGCGTTCAATCAGCGATTTGCCCCCGCGTGGAACAATCACATCGACCCATTGCGGCGACTGAATCAGTACGCCGACCAGGGCGCGGTCGGGCTGTTCAATCGCCTGAACCGCGTCTGCGGGCAAACCGACCGATGCCAGGGCCTGTCGCATGCAAGCTGCCAGCGCCTGGTTGGAGTGCAGCGCCTCGGAGCCACCGCGCAAGATCGCTGCGTTACCGGATTTGATGCACAGTGCCGCCGCATCGATGGTGACATTGGGTCTTGATTCGTAAATGATGCCGATCACGCCTAGCGGCACGCGCATCCTCCCGACTTCAATGCCTGAGGGCTGGCGCGTGAGCGCTGAAATCGAACCGACCGGATCGGCCAGCGAAGCCACTTGCTCGAGCCCTTTGCACATGCTGTCAATCACAGGAGCGCTAAGCTTGAGCCGGTCGATCGCAGCCTCATTGAGTCCTGCCTCGCGAGCGGCAGAAAGGTCAAGCGCATTGGCCTTTTCAAGCGCAGCACGCTCTTGCAGCAGCAAGTCGGCGGCAAGCCTTAAAGCTTTATTTTTTTTATCGGTATGAGCCTTGGCCAAGAGCCTTGCGGCTTGCCTGGCTCGCGCCCCGATTGCATCGATGACTGCCTGAGGGCTGCCAAGCGCGTAAGGATCGGAATGGTTCATGAGAGCTTGTGACCTGCATAGGGCGCATGGGCTGCATGCGAGATAGGCTTCATTATCCTGCCCCCCATGCCTGGGCAGCAAGTAGACGGTCTGCCGCCGGGCTCTTTGCGGTGCATGCAAGCACAAAGTCCCGCAGCGCCTCTTGGGCATTCCCGCCAAGTCCTTTGATGCATCGGTCGGTTCGGGCGGCAAGCGCAAGCAAGCGCATACTTTGGGCCATGCTGATACGGTCCAGGGCGCGATGAAAGACGGCCTCGCGGCTTGCGTAAATACGCAACTGGCGAAAGGCTTGGCTTCGGTTAAGCCCAGCTTGAAGGCATTCGTGCAAAGCTTGCAATTGACGCGCAGCATCTGCGAGCGCCCAAAGAATCAGCGGCGCCGGTTCTGCCACCGCGAGAAGGCCCTCGAGAATTTTCAAGCTGCGTTGCCGATCACCGAGCAGGCAACTTGCCTGCAGGTCAAAAGCGCTCCAGCGGGCCGAGTCAGCCAGCGTTTGCTGCGCCAGTGTAAGCGTGATGTCGGTCGGGCCAAGCATGGCGAGCTTTTTGATTTCCTGGGCGCTTGCAAGCAGGTTGCCTTCGGTTCGCGAAGCGATCAGCTCGATGACCTCATCGTTTGCCTTGAGCGACGCGCTGATCATCCGTTGACGAATCCAGGCGGCAAGCCCGGCACGAGGAATCGTTGCAGCCTCAAAGGCCCAACCTGCAGCTTGCAAGTCGCGAAACCAGGCCATGCCGAGCTGACTCTTATCGAGCCTTGCGCAACTGAGCATCACGCAAACCTGACCGTCTGATTGGGGTGCCCATGTGGTGAGCCAGTCGATCGCAGCCTTGTGCGGCTTTGCACCGAAACGCACCTCGATGATCTTGGCTGAGGCAAAAAGGTCCTTGGATTGCACAAGATGCGCCAGTTGCTCCAGCTTGAAATGGCGGTCGACTTCCACGCGCTCGCGCCCGGTAAAACCAGCGCTGCGCAGCCAGGCCCGGATGCTGTCTGCGATTTCCAGCTGCAGCAACAACTCATCGCCATGAATCAGCAAATAAGCGGGTGGCTTTAAGCCTTGCAGCCTTGCCTGGAGTCCGGCTTCTTGGTTTTTCATCAGCGCAGTACCGATCAGGCGCTTCGTAGCTGACGCAAGATTCGATCGACGATTTCGGCTTGCATATCGCGCTGCAAGAATCGTTCTTCCTGTTGTTTGGCGCCTTGCAATACCTCGCTCGTCGTCAGGTCACGGTGCAGGATAATTTCGGTTCGGGTCAGCTTTTCAAGTCCAGCCCGATCGACCACCCGAAACACCACCCTCAGTTGCAAGCGCACATCCCGCGGGCGACCCGTGACTGTAAAACCGACGATCTCGCGGCTGCGTACCTCCTCATCGATATAGAGACGACGCTCGGCTTTTTCCGGATCGCTTTCAACGCGGGTGCCACCGAGCGCGGTGATTGCGCGCCTGAGTTCGCCGCCAAACTCAGACTGCCTGGGCACATTGATCCAGATGCTGTCAAAGCTGAGCGCAATGTGCTGGCGCAGTTGAAAACCGCAACCCAAAAGCCCGCTGCTTGCGACAAGGCCGCCGGCAAGCAGGCGTAAAATACCTCGGCGTGTTGACTCATGCATGCAACAAGCGGCCACCGACTTATCCGGTTACCACGTTAACCAGCCTTGCGGGTACCACAATGAACTTGCGGATAACTTGTCCCGGGGCAAATCTCGCTAGCGCATCATGCTCGCTGATCCAGGCATCGGCCAAGGCTTCGATGCTCGCAGGGCTTGCATCGGCCGGAACTTCGAGGCTTCCACGCAGTTTGCCGTTGATCTGAAGCACGATGCTGACACGCTGCCTGACGAGCGCCTGTTCATCGACTTGCGGCCAGGGTGCATCGAGTAAGTCGCCTTGAATCGCCTCAAACCCCATCGCCTGCCAAAGCGAAACCGTGATGTGCGGAACCACCGGATACAAGACCCGCAGCAGGATGGAGAACCCTTCGGTACGTACCGCCGACTCGACGTGCTCGCCAGCCGCTTCAAGGCTGTTGAGCATTTTCATCGAGGCTGAGACCACGGTGTTGTACTGCCTGCGCTGGTAATCAAAATCGGCCTGTTTGAGCAAATGATGGATCTCACGACGCAAGTCTGCATCCTGGGGCTTGAGCGATCCTGCGACCACCGGCAGCCCCGCGCTGATCTGCCCCTTTTGCAGCGCTTGCATGCCAGCGCTCCAGACGCGGCGCAAGAAGCGGTGAGCGCCTTCAACGCCAGCGTCTGACCACTCAAGCGATTGCTCAGGGGGCGATGCAAACATGGTAAAAAGTCTTGCGGTATCAGCGCCATAACGATCAATTAAATGTTGCGGATCAACGCCGTTGTTTTTGCTCTTTGACATTTTTTCAACACCGCCCAGCTCAACAGGCTCGCCGTCGACCCTGGCCACAGCGCCGATCGGGCGCCCGCGATCGTCAAAGCTCACTTCAACATCGGCCGGGTTGAACCAGGTTCTTCGGCCCGCTTTGTCTTCGCGGAAATAGGTCTCGTTAAGCACCATGCCCTGCGTGAGCAAATTGCTAAAGGGTTCAGAACACTGAACAAGTCCCCGGCCAGGCTGCGTTCCAGGATTCAGATCACGCATCACCTTGGTCCAAAAGCGGGCGTATAACAAATGCAGGACGGCGTGTTCAATGCCGCCGATGTACTGATCCATCGGCATCCAATAATCATTGCGTGCATCGACCATGGACTGCTCAGCATCGGGCGAGCAGTAACGCATGTAGTACCAGGCTGAGTCGATGAAGGTGTCCATCGTATCGGTTTCACGGCGGGAAGGCTTGTCGCAACGTGGGCAACGACAGCGCAAAAAGGCTTCATGCCGGTTGAGCGGATTGCCGCTGCCATCGGGAATCAAATCATCCGGCAGCACAATCGGAAGATCACTCTCGGGAACCGGGACCGCTCCGCAGGCCTTGCAGTGAATCACCGGAATCGGTGTGCCCCAGTAGCGCTGGCGGGAGATACCCCAGTCCCTCAAGCGGTATTGAATCTGGCGGGTGCCCAGTCCGCGTGATTCGAGTTCGCTGGCAATCGTCTCGATCGCCTGATCAAAATGAAGACCATTATAACGATCAGAATTTATACAAACCCCGTGCTGCTTGTTTTCGTACCAGGTCTGCCAGCACTCGGGGTCAAAGGCCTCGCCTTCAACCGCAATCACCTGTTTGATCGGCAGCGCAAAGCGCCGGGCGAATTCAAAATCGCGCTCATCATGCGCCGGTACGCCCATCACCGCACCGTCGCCATAACCCATCAGAACATAGTTGCCAATCCAAACCGGAACTGGTTCGCCGCTTACCGGGTGTTCGACAACAAGACCTGTGTCGCGGCCATCTTTATCACGGGTTGCCAGATCGGCTTCGGCGACTCCGCCTTGCAAACACTGGTCAATGAAGGCTTGCAGTTCAGGTCTACGTCTTGCGGCTTCGGCAGCAAGCGGATGTTCCGGAGCAACCGCGACAAAGCTGACACCCATGATGGTGTCAGCTCTTGTGGTGAAGACATAAAGTCTGCCGTCTTGGATCCACTGGCCGTTTTTGCCTTCGATCTGGTGCGGAAAGGCAAAGCGCAAACCCACCGATTTACCGATCCAGTTGCGTTGCATCAGCTTGACGCGCTCTGGCCAGCCCAAGGGCTCAAGATCCTGAATCAGTTCCTCAGCGTACTGGGTGATTCGAAGGTAGTACATCGGTATTTCGCGTTTTTCGACCAAAGCCCCCGAGCGCCAACCCCTTCCGTCGATGACTTGTTCATTGGCAAGAACCGTCTGGTCAACCGGATCCCAGTTGACGGTGCCTGTTTTCAGGTAGGCAATGCCTTTGTTGAGCATTTGCAAAAACAGCCACTGATTCCAGCGGTAATACGAGGGCGAACAGGTCGCAATCTCGCGTGACCAGTCAATCGCAAGCCCCATGGCCTGCATTTGCGCCTTCATGCTCGCAATGTTGTCCCAGGTCCAGCGTGCAGGGGCTAGCTGATTGGCCATCGCCGCGTTTTCGGCCGGTAAACCGAAGGCGTCCCAGCCCATTGGCATGAGCACGTTAAAACCTGCCATGCGGAGCTGGCGCGCCATGACATCGTTGATGGTGTAGTTTCGCACATGACCCATGTGCAGCTTGCCCGAAGGGTAGGGCAGCATCGAGCAGGCGTAGTACTTGCCGCGCGGGTACTTCGGGTTGTGTTCGTGCACACGATAAACATCGCGCGATCGCCAGTCGGCCTGGACCTGCGATTCGATGGCATGGGCGTCGTAACGGTCAGAAAACATGCGTGAATACCGAAGGATGAGCAAAGCTCACGATTATGGCTGACTGTGAAAGCCCTTCAGTGGAAGTGAAGCCCCCCTTCAGTTTTACGAAAGTACAGTTTTTCAAAACGCGAGAACAGAGTAATTTCTGATTTCCGGAACTGTCTTCAGAGCGTCACTTAAGAACGTTCATCAAACCCGCGGCCACTGCGGGAACCAAACAAAACGAGGAGAGGGATGATGGGATCTGATGCGTTAAGAGGCGAGGCAGTGCCCGCCGGGTCTGCAATACTTCGCGCCATTTCGGTGATCGAAGCGATTTCAACAGCCGATGCACCGCCGCAGCTTGCCGATATTTGCCGCGCGGTGAATTTGCCCAAGCCGACGGTTTTCCGAATTTTAAGCACGCTTGAGCACGCCGGCCTGGTTGGGCGTGAGCCTGGCAGCAAGCGTTACACCAGTGCCGGTCGCCTGAATCGACTCGCTGGCCAGGTGCTGCTCAATTCGCCCCACAGCGCCGCAAGGCATGCAATTCTCGAGGAATTGGTCGAACAAATCGGTGAGACCTGCAACCTCACGATTCCCAACCTGAACTCGGTGCTTTACCTGGATCGGGTCGAGGTGGTCTGGCAGCTGCGCCTAAGTCTCAGTACCGGTAGCCTAGTCCCGCTTTATGCCTGTGCAAGCGGAAAGCTTTTTCTTGCCAACATGCCAAAGCGCAGCCGGGAGCGGCTTTTGCGCTTGGCGCCTATGCTGCCGCACACCGCGTCGACGCTTTGCGACCCCGCAAAACTGAGCCTCGAGCTTGAGAAGGTTCGGAGGCAGGGCTATGCGATCGACGATGAGGAGTACATCCCGGGCCTGATCGCAGTGGCAGTGCCTGTGCGCGACAGCGACGGCAAAGTGGTGGCGTCGATCGCAGCACAAGCTCCCACAGGGCGGCTTCAACTCGACGAGGCAATCGCGTTCTTGCCCCAGATGAAGCAGGCTGCCGAGTTGATGGCACAAACCGTCGACTGGTAGCTGCATAGCCGCTCGAGGGCGACCGCAAGCGGCCGCACGGGCAGACCGTCGATACCCCAAAGCACCCGCGCTGGCTTATCGCTTGTCGGGTGCGACAATCCGGGATGTTTGGATTTTCCGGAAAATGACTTTGACCTCAGACCTACTTCGCGGGCTTAACGAGCAACAACATGCCGCCGTGACCCTGCCCGCCCAGCATGCACTGATCCTGGCCGGTGCAGGCAGCGGCAAGACAAGGGTTTTGACGACCCGAATTGCCTGGCTGATTGCCAGCGCCCAGGTCAGTCCGCAAGGCCTGCTTGCGGTGACATTCACCAACAAGGCCGCCCGCGAGATGCTGAATCGGCTAAGCGCCATGGTGGCTGTCAACCTCAAGCTGATGTGGGTGGGTACTTTTCATGGCCTATGCAACCGGATGCTAAGGGCGCATCACCGCGACGCGGGCCTGCCGGCAAGCTTTCAAATCCTCGATAGCCAGGATCAGCTCGCAGCCATCAAGCGCATGCTCAAGGCGATGCAAATCGACGAGGACAAGGTTGCGCCGCGAAACCTGATGCACTTTATCAACGCCTGCAAAGAGAGTGGACAGCGCGCTGCGTCGGTTGAAGCTTTCGATGACTACAACCGACGCTTTGTCGAGCTTTACTCAGCCTATGAAGTGCAATGTCAACGCGAAGCGGTGGTCGACTTTGCCGAACTGCTGCTGCGAAGCTACGAGCTCTTGCAGCGCAATCAGCTGTTGCGGGACCACTACCAGCTGCGGTTTCGCCATATTCTGGTCGATGAGTTTCAAGACACCAACGCCTTGCAGTACCGCTGGCTCAAGTTGCTAGCCGGCGCCGGCAATGCGGTTTTTGCTGTGGGTGACGATGATCAGAGCATTTATGGCTTTCGCGGCGCTGACGTCGGCAACATGATGGCCTTTGAGCGCGAATTCAGGGTGGACAATCTCATCAAGCTTGAGCAGAACTACCGTTCCGCCGGCCATATCCTGGACTGCGCCAACGCCTTGATCGAGCAAAACAACGCCCGCCTTGGCAAGGCGCTGTGGACCGACGCGGGAGCGGGTGAGCCGGTCCGGGTGCAGGAGCTGGTCTCGGACGCCGGTGAGGCGCAGTGGCTGGTCGAACAAATCAAGGCGATTGTTCGCGACGGTGACCGGCGCAGTGATGTGGCGGTGTTATACCGCTCCAATGCGCAATCGCGGGTGATCGAACACGCCCTGTTTTCGGCCACGATTCCTTATCGAGTGTATGGCGGTCTGCGCTTTTTCGAGCGCGCCGAAGTCAAGCATGCGCTTGCCTACCTGCGGCTGATTGAACAAGACGACGACGATGGCGCGTTTTTACGGGTGGTGAACTTCCCGGTCCGCGGTATTGGCGCAAGGTCGCTTGAACAGTTACAAGATTTGGCAAAGCGGCGCTCCTGTTCGCTGATGGCCGCCCTTGCCGCTGGGGCTGAATCGGGCCTGAGCACAGCCGCTTTGTCGCGTTTGCGTCAGTTTCAGCAGCTGATCCACGGCCTGCGGCAGGCCACGGTGATGCTGCCGCTTGCCGACGCGGTCCAAAAGGTGATCGAGCAAAGCGGTCTTGCCCAGCATTACAGCCTCGAAAAAGAAGGCCAGGAACGGCTGGAAAACTTGCAAGAGCTCGTGAATGCGGCAGCAAGTTTTGTGAGCGAGGATTTGCCGCTTGCTGAAAACCTCAGCCCGCTGGCAGCCTTTTTATCGCATGCCTCACTTGAAGCGGGCGAGCATCAGGCGCTGGCAGGCGACGATGCGGTGCAGATGATGACGGTGCACTCGGCCAAGGGGCTTGAGTTTCAGCATGTTTTCATTACCGGCCTGGAAGAAGGCTTGTTTCCTCACGAAAACGCGCTATCGGAGGCGCGCGGACTTGAGGAGGAGCGGCGGCTGATGTATGTGGCGATCACTCGCGCCCGCGAGCGCCTTTATCTCTCCTTTGCGCAGACCCGGATGTTGCATGGTCAGACGCGTTATCACATCCGCTCGCGCTTTATCGAAGAGCTGCCCCAAGCGCATTTGAAGTGGCTGAGCCCGCGGGCGCAGGCGCGCTGGGGACCGTCAAGCGGCGAACCCTACACCTTGGGGGGCGGGCTGGATTCGCCAGGCTTCGGGGCAGGCACGGGGGGCGATCATCTGCTTTCATTCGAGCGTCATGCACAGGCGGCGACCGCGGGGGTCAGCCTGCGAATCGGACAAAACGTGCGGCACGAACGCTTTGGCGATGGCGTGGTCGTGAGTCTTGAAGGTCGCGGGACCGACTCACGGGCGCAGATCAACTTCGGGCGCCAAGGCTTGAAGTGGCTTGCGCTTTCGGTTGCGAAGCTTCAACTGCCCTGAGCCCCAGCGCGCAAGGGATTGAGCGTTTATCGTTTTAGTCGGTGGAAGGGTCGACGCTGTCACGGTAGCTTGGCCAATACGATGCATAAAGTGCAGTCATCAGCAGCAAGGATAGCGGCGTTAAGACAACCGACAACAGCAAGGGCGTGTTGGGCGCAAGCCACTTGATCGCCTGCAGGATGAGCGACGCTGCCGTTGCGATTGCGAACCAGCCAAGCATGAAGGCGAGAAATGCGGCGCGGTTTTGCCAAACCGTGAAGAAGCTAAAAAATAAGGACTGGGCTACGCCCAGCTTGTGCCAGGCTACAAACACGGGCGCAAACCATAAAGCCATTTGCACCGGTGCGTAAAGCGCAGCGAAGATGAGGCTGGCCCACAACAAGGTTTCATCAAGCGATTCTAAATCGGAAGCTTCGATGCTGCCGGTAGCAATGCGCATGAGACTTCCATCGTCCACGCTGCCGGCTGCCGCCAGAGCAAGAAGCGTGGCTGAAGCGTTGATCAGTCCCAGACCGATCAGTCGGTTTCGCGCGGTATTGCCGTAGCGCCTGAAACCGCAAAAGAGCGTTGAAAGCGGCGGTGAGTGGCCTTGGTCGGCCATACGAACCGCTTCCATCAGGCCCACGGAAAGCAATTGCACCAGCACAAGCGGTACAGCCGGTCCAATGATTGGAATCAGGGTGAGCAGCATCAGTGAAAACAAGTAGGCGAGCGTGAGCATGCTCAGTGGTCCCAGGCTTCGCCGAACAAGGCCCAGCCCTTGGCCGATCCAGGTCAGACCCTGCCTTACCGAAACCTGGTTGACTTTCATGTCCTGATTCTCAGGCTTTCGCACGCTCGCGATGATCGCTCAGACTTGCCTCCTGATGATCAAGCCGCCGGGCGTTTAACACACGCTCAAACTGGCTGGGATCTTTGGGGCTGAGTAAGCTCGCTTTTCGCGGCAGGTGAAGATCAAAAAGCCTCGAGACCCAAAAGCGAAGCGCGGCTGCGCGCAGCGCCAGGGGCCAGCCTTCAATTTCGCAATCGAGCGGTTGTCGCGTCTGGCAGTAAGCATCAAGCATGGCTTGCAGGCGAGGCCGGTCCCAGTCACCACTTGCTGTTTCGGTGCACCAGTCGTTGCAGGTGACCGCCAGATCAAAAATCCAGGTGTCGTCGCCGGCAAAATAAAAATCGATCATGCCGCCCAGGGTGTCGCCGTCAAAAAGCACATTGTCGCGAAAAAGATCCGCGTGAACTGCCGAACGCGGCAAGGCCCTAAACATTTTTGAAGCATGAAATTCGACCTGCAATTGCAACTCCTCTTGCAGCAGCTTCCACTGTGCTGCGCGCACGAAGGGCTCAAGCCGCGGCACCACGTCCTGCCACCATGCAAGACCTCGCAAATTGGGTTGATGATTCGGATAGCTGCGCGCGGCAAGATGCATAAGCGCCAGTTGCTGCCCGACTGCAGCACAATGGCTTGGCGCAGGCTGCATATTGGCCTGGCCAGGCAAGCAGCTCACCAGCGCGGCCGGTTTGCCTGCGAGGCTGCCAAGGCGTTTGCCGAATTGATTGGCGATCGGATGGGGGCAGGCAACATTGTTTTGGGCCAAGTGCGTCATCAAATCGATGTAATAGGGTAGCTGCTCGGCCTGCAAGCGCTCAAACAGCGTCAAAACATACCTGCCGCTTGCGGTGTCGACAAAAAAGTTACTGTTTTCAATGCCCGAGGCGATGCCCTCAAAGCCAAGCAGGCGGCCAAGATCAAAATCGCTTAGCCAATGCTCAAGTTGGACTTGCTGAATCGGGGTAAACACAGCCATCAGCGATTATCCCGCAATTGCAGGCACGCGAAGTCGCATGCCAGGGGTCGGAGCTGAGATAATGCCAAGATGAACGACCTACAGGCCCTGCATGGCGATGTTTCGAAAACGAGGGGCGCACCGAGCTTGTTGCTGGTCGACGGATCAAGCTATCTGTATCGCGCCTTTCACGCCTTGCCCGATATGCGCAGCCCGCAGGCTGAGCCGACCGGTGCAATTTATGGCATGGTCGCGATGCTGCGCAAGCTGCGCGCCGATCACGCACTTCACCAAGGCGCGGGCTTTGGGGCGGTGGTTTTTGATGCCCCAGGAAAAACGTTCCGGGATGCGATTTTTCCTGATTACAAGGCCAACCGCGCGGAAATGCCCGCCGATCTGGTCTTGCAAATTCCACGAATTCATCAACTTGTCAAACTGCTTGGATGGCCTTTGGTCATGGTCGAAGGCATCGAAGCCGACGATGTCATCGGCACGCTATGTGCTCGGGCCAAGGCGCTGGGCTGGCAAAGCCTCGTCTCGACGGGCGACAAGGATTTGGCGCAACTGGTCGATGAGTATGTTCGTCTGGTCAACACGATGACCCGCGAGGGCGGGCGTCCGGAGCTGCTCGACGAGGCTGGGGTTTTTGCCAAATTTGCGGTGCGTCCGGACCAAATCGTCGACTACTTGAGCCTGGTTGGCGATGCGGTCGACAACGTCCCGGGCGTTGACAAAGTTGGCCCCAAAACCGCGGCCAAGTGGCTTGCGCAGTTTGGCAGTCTTGATGCCTTGATGGCGCAGGCTGCTGACATTGGCGGTGTTGTCGGCGAGAACCTGCGCAAATCGCTTCACTGGCTTCCGACTGCCCGCGAGCTTGTGACGGTGCGACGTGACTGTGAGCTTCCCCCCTGGTGTCAGCCCGGGCAAGGGCTGCTGCTTGCCAGCGAGGAAAAAGAGGCTTTGCGCGAACTCTTCAAAGCTTGCGGTTTTCGCAGCTGGCTACGCGAGCTCGATCAAGCCCTTGGCATGTCGGCTGCGGGCGCCGCAGATGGCGAGGCCTTGCCAGCGTCTTCTTCAAGGGGGCAGCTTGATTCGATGCTGCCTTCATCAGAATCCCAGCTAGGCGCACTTACAGTTTTTGACCGCTCGGCCTACGAAACCGTACTCAGTATTGAAGCACTCGAGCGCTGGCTTGAGGCGCTGATGGCAAGCGATGAAGCGGCGGTTGACACCGAGACCACCGATCTTGATCCGATGCGGGCGCGCATGGTCGGTTTGTCGATTGCGCTTGCGCCAAACAAGGCCTGCTACATTCCGCTTGCACACGAGGGGCTCGAACAACCGGTCCAGCTCGATCGAGACCTGGTCTTGGCGCGCCTGAAGCCCTGGCTGTGTTCCGCGCGGCACCGCAAGCTGGGTCAGCATTTGAAGTACGACATGCATGTGTTTGAAAACCATGGAATCAGGCTGGCTGGAATCCACGAGGATTCGCTGCTTGCCTCCTACGTTCTTGAAGCACACCGCAATCACGACATGGATTCGCTGGCTGAGCGTCATTTGGGCCATCGAACCATTGCCTATGACGATGTCACCGGCAAGGGCGCAGCGCGTATTCCCTTTGCGCAGGTGCCGCTTGAGCGTGCAACCCCTTATGCCGCAGAAGATGCCGACGTCAGCTACCGCCTTTGCCACTATTTCCGGCGTCGCTTGTCGGCCGAAGCCCCGCTTGAGCGGATTTACCGCGAAATCGAAGTTCCGGTGATGCAAGTCTTGCAAGGCATCGAACGCCATGGCGTCTTGGTTGATCCTCAAAAGCTGCTTGCTCAAAGCGAAGCCCTGCAAGTGCAGTTGGCCGAGCTCGAGGAGCAGGCCCAGACTGCTGCTCAGCGCCGGTTCAATCTGGGCTCGCCCAAGCAACTGGGTGCTTTGTTATTTGACGAACTCAAACTCCCGGTGTTGAAGAAAACCGCTTCAGGTGCGCCTTCAACCGATGAGGAGGTGCTGGCCAAACTCGCCGAAGACTATCCCTTGCCGCGCATCGTGCTGCAATGGCGGGGCCTTGCCAAACTCAAGTCGACCTACACCGACAAACTGCCCAAGATGATTGATCCAGGAACCGGGCGGGTGCACACAAGCTACAGTCAGGCGGTTGCGGTCACCGGCCGGCTTGCCTCGACCGATCCCAATTTGCAAAACATCCCGATTCGCACGCCGGAGGGTCGTCGGATTCGCGAAGCCTTCATCGCGCCAGCGGGTTTTCGCCTGCTTTCGGCTGACTACTCGCAAATTGAATTGCGAATCATGGCGCATATATCGGCCGACCCGGGTCTGCTCTCGGCCTTTGCCAAGGGCGAGGATGTGCACCGGGCGACGGCTGCCGAGGTGTTTGGCGTGCCGCTTTCGGAAGTCAGCGCCGAACAAAGACGCTACGCCAAGGTGATCAATTTTGGGTTGATTTACGGCATGAGTGCCTTTGGGCTGGCAGCGAATTTGAATATCGATCGGCAACAGGCTAAACATTATATCGATCGCTATTTTTCACGCTACCCCGGTGTGCTTGAATACATGGAACGTACCAGGCAGGAGGCGCGCGCCTGCGGTTATGTTCAAACCGTCTTTGGACGTCGTCTCTGGCTTGCTGAGATTCAATCGCCCAATGGCCCCAGACGCCAGGCAGCCGAGCGGGCGGCAATCAATGCGCCGATGCAAGGCACGGCAGCCGATCTTATTAAGATGGCGATGATTCGAGTGGATGCGCTGCTGCGCGAGCAAGCGATGCAATCGCGCATGATTATGCAAGTTCACGACGAACTGGTCTTTGAGGTTGCCGAGGCTGAAGTCGATGCACTGACGACTTGGGTGCGCAAGGCCATGCGCGAGGTGGCGCAACTGGCTGTGCCCCTTGAGGTTGATATTGGGGTCGGTGCAAATTGGGACGAAGCTCATTAGAAGGACGCCGATCTGTCGTCAGTCGATCAGAACCAAGGCGATCAACAACAGCGAAAGGAGCAGAACGATGAAAGAAACAGCACGACGCGACTTTGTCCGCTCAGTGGTCGGTGGCGGCGTACTTGCAAGTGGCTACGCGGCAGCGGTGATGCCAAGCGGCAATCTTTGGGCGCAGCTGCAACGAACCGACAGCCAGGGTCTGATTGCGGGTGCTGTCTTGATTCCGGCCGCAGGCGGTTTTCAAATGCCTGCATATCGCGCCATGCCTGAGCAGGGCAAGCCCAAGGCAACCGTGATGGTGGTGCATGAGATTTGGGGCGTTCATGAGTACATCCAGGATGTCTGCCGGCGATTGGCCAAAGAAGGCTATCTGGCGATTGCGCCTGAACTGTTCCTGCGCCAGGGCGAGGTTCACGCCTTGAAAACACCGGCCGAAATTTTCGAAAAAGTGGTCAATCAGGTTGCCGATGAACAGGTCATGGCCGATCTTGATGCCAGCTTCACCTGGGCGCAGTCGCAAGCTGGCGACGCCACCAAGCGCTTGATTACCGGCTTTTGCTGGGGGGGCCGGATCGTGTGGCTTTATAGCGCCCATCAAAGTCGACTTCAGGCTGGCGTTGCCTGGTATGGAAGGCTGACCACCGGCACCAATGCCGCTACGCCGCGTCATCCGCTCGATGTTGCCGATAAGCTGCGTGCGCCGGTGCTTGGCCTTTACGGCGGTAGAGATGACGGGATTCCCCTGACCCAGGTTGACGAAATGAAAACCCGCTTGTCTTTTGGTGCGGGAGCCTCGCAACAATCAGAGATTGTTGTTTACGCGGACGCGCCTCACGCCTTTCACGCTGATTATCGACCGAGCTACCGGGCTGAGGCCGCACGCGATGGCTGGTCTCGTTGCCTGGCGTGGTTTACCAAGCATGGCTGATCCTGGCCGTGCAGCCTCATCGGTGGCTTGTTGATTTGGCAAAACGTTCTTGACTTTACTGCATATCATCGCTGCGACTCTGATCGCTGGCGTGCTGAGCACACTTGCTGCCGCATTGTTATCGCTGCATCTGCTTTCGCGCATCACAAAACGCTTGGTGAGTTTATCGGCAGGGCTTTTGTTGGGCGCTGCAAGCATTGATTTGCTTCCTGAAGCGATAGCAAGCGGCGAGGATCCCGAAAAGCTCGGTTGGACGCTGGGATTGGGTTTTCTGGGCTTTTTTCTATTGGAAAAGTTTGCGATCCTGAGGCACGGACATCACCACGAGGGTGATGGCCATGAGCATCACCAGGGCCACGATCGCCACGAGGCAGGTCCCGAAGGATTGCTCATTTTGGTCGGCGATTCCTTGCACAACTTTGTCGATGGCGTGCTGATCGCATCAGCCTTTCTCGTCGATCACAGGCTTGGCTGGATGACGGCGCTGGCGGTTGCTGCGCATGAGATCCCCCAGGAGATCGGCGATTATATCGTTCTGATTAATGCTGGGTATAGCCGGCAGCGGGCAATTGTTTACAACATGATCTCGGGCCTTGCTGCGGTCATCGGAGGCCTTGCCGGTTGGGCGCTGCTTTCGGCACAGCATCAGTTACTGCCTTATCTGATTACGCTTTCTGCCGCTGCCTTTATTTACGTCGCGCTAGCCGATCTGGTGCCCGATATGCACAAGCAACGTCAGGCGGCCGAAAGTTTTGTACAGCTTGGCCTGATTGGCCTCGGGGTGTTGGCGATCATGTTGGCCCATCGGCTTGTCCATCCGCACTGAGCCGTCTCGGATCAGCTATCCTCGCCTCTTGCCACAGGACGGGTCGGATCGGCACACCATTCACTCCAGGAACCGGGGTGGAGCGCCAAACCCTCGTGAAGTCCGGCAAGACGCATCGACAGCAGATTGTGGCAGGCCGACACACCCGATCCGCAGGAGTGCACGACGATGCGCTCCGCAGTCTGCGCAAGCGCTCGGTCTGGGTCCGAGGCTGGATGTGTTTTGGATACTTCGCTCGCGTCTTCGGCCTTGGCTAAGGGATTCTGAAATGAGGGATTTTGTAATACGGGGTTTTGCAAGTTTGCAAGCCATTCCGCCCGCAAAACCTCGACGGGTTTGAAGCGTCCGTCTGGTCGCAAATTCAAGGTATTGGGCCGGTTGATCGCCCCTGGAATATGGCCTGCGACCGGGTCTAGCGGTTCGACATCGCCGCGATAGCGCTCTGCTGCCCGCGCATCGACAATGCGGTGGCCGCCCTTGCCCAGTCCCTCAAGCAAGGCCTCGCTTGACACGGTCACTTCAAGCGCAGGCCTGCGGCTGAAATTGCCCTGCGGTCTTGATCCGGGGGCTTGCGCCAGCCCCGCCTCAGTTGGAAAGCCTGCCTGGGTCCAAGCCGCATAGCCCCCGTCCAGCACGCACACCGCGGGATGTCCGCACCAACGTAAAAGCCACCACAGTCGGGCTGCATAAACCCCTGGACCGGCATCGTAGGCAACCACAAGGCTGTCGTTATTGGCGCCCAGATCACGCATGGCCTGCACCAGCTGCTCAGGGTCGGGCAGGGGGTGTCGTCCTCCAGTGGGCGATTTCGGACCTGAAAGCACCTGATGCAGCGCAAAAAATGCCGCCTTGGGAATATGCCCCGCCTCATACTGTTTTTGCCCAAGTTCGGGATCAAACAAATCGGAACGACAGTCGATCAGGATCAGCTTATCGATCTGACCAGCAAGGGTCTCAGCGCTGATGAGCGTGGTTTCATGCGTCATGGTGTAGCTCCGGCAGTTGGCGGCGAAGAAATTCGTGAAAGTGCTGCATGCCGTCTTCCATCGGGCTTTGATAGGGACCCACCTGGCTGATGCCGCGTTGCATCAAAGCCTTGCGACCTGCATCCATGCGCAGGGCGATTTCATCGTCTTCGGCCGCAGTCTCCATATAAGCTGCCCGCTCGGCTTCAATGAAGTCGCGCTCAAAGTGCACGATTTCTTCCGGGTAATAAAACTCAACGATGTTGGTGGTGTGTTGAGGGCCACGCGGAATCAGGCTGCTTACCACCAGCACATGCGGATACCACTCCACCATGATGTTGGGGTAATAGGTGAGCCAAATGGCGCCAAAGGGCGGTGGCCTGCCCTGACGATAGCCAAGTACTTGCTCATGCCAGCGTGCATAGGTGGGGGTTCCAGGTTTGCTCAGCGATTGGTGAACCCCGACGGTCTGAACCGAAAACCACGAGCCAAACTCCCAGGTCAGATCGTCGCAAGAGACAAACTGGCCCAAGCCGGGGTGAAAGGGAACGACGTGATAGTCCTCGAGGTAGACCTCGATAAAGGTCTTCCAGTTGTATGCACACTCATGGATTTCGACGTGGTCAAAACAATAGGATTCAAAGTTGAAGTGCTCGCCGGCTTTCATCGCACCGAGATCGGCCGCAATGTCGCGCCTTCCCTCAAAGAGCAGTCCTTTCCAGGCCTGCAGCGGCGTTTTCGGAAGGTTCAGACAGGGCTGCTGCTCGAAATGAGGCGCCCCAAGCAGCTGGCCCTGCAGGTCATAAGTCCAGCGATGCAGCGGACAGACCAGCTGCTCGACATGGCCTTTGCCCTTGAGCATGATCGCCTGCCGATGGCGGCAGACGTTTGACAAACATTCGATACCGTGTTGATTACGGATCAGCACCCGACCTTCATGTTCGGCCGGCAGTGCAAAGTAATTGCCCATTTCGGGCACCATCAGTTCGTGTCCGACGTAGGCAGGACCGGCTTTGAAAAGCCGCTCGATTTCCAATTGAAACAGTCCGGTATCGAAGTAAGCCGATACCGGCAACTGCGTCGTCGGACGCGTCAAGGCGCCGATCTGTCCAGGTGCTGACATATGCACGCTCCATCAAGGATGTCCCAAAAGCGAGTATCGCGCCCGCGCGCCACGATTCAGCGGTCGCTTATCTCGAAACCCCCTCCCGCAGTAGGGGCGCCAAGCATACCCCAAGAGGCGTAGAATTCGACGCGACCATGCCGAAAAGTCGACCATCTGCAACAGAGCCAGAAGCGCTTGCTCGCTCGCCGGGATCCTGGGAAGAAGCCACGGCTGCGCTTGAGGCCTTGCTGCGGCGCATGGAATCGGGAACGCTGAGCCTTGAGGAATCGATCAAGGCCTACCAGGAGGGTGTGGCCTTGGTGCAATGGTCCCGGGAAGCCTTGGCACAAGCGCAGCAGCAGGTTCGGGTGCTTGAAGATCAGATGCTCAAACCTTTCAAGCCCGAGGACCATGGTTCTTAGTGCCGCTATGCGCTCGCTCGAGCATCAGGCCTGGGTTGAACAACAGCTCATCCGCATCGAGAAGGCCATCGAGCAGGCGCTGCCGCAAGGCGAGCTGACTGCGACCCGGCTTTTCGAGGCGCTGGCTTACGCCAGTCTGGGGGGCGGCAAGCGCATCCGAGCGTTATTGTGTTTGGCAAGCGGCGAGTCGCTGGGCGCCAATCCCGAGAGCTGTTTGCAGGCTGCTGTGGCCTTGGAAATGATTCACGCCTATTCGCTTGTGCACGACGATATGCCTTGCATGGACAACGACGTGCTTCGCCGTGGTAAGCCAACTGTCCATATCGCATTCGGTGAGGCAACTGCGATGCTGGTGGGCGATGGCCTGCAGGCGCTGGCCTTCGAAGTGCTTGCAGGCATGCATCGGACCGGCCTTTCTGCCAGGCAATGCCTTCAAGCGGTTGACGTGCTTGCGCGTGCAAGCGGTCCGCGTGGCATGGTCGGTGGACAGGCGATTGATCTCGCCCTGATTGGCGAAGCCTCGTCCTTTGTCGAGCTTGAGCCCTTGCAGAAGATGCACCAGCTGAAAACCGGTGCGCTGCTTCAAGCGAGCGTGCAGCTTGGCCTTTGCTGTCGGGCATCAGAGGCGCTCGAGCCGGAGACCGACCGATTGTTGAATCAGTACGCCAAGCATCTGGGCCTTGCCTTTCAGGTGATTGACGATGTTTTGGATGCATCAGCCACGACCGACTCGCTGGGTAAAACCGCAGGTAAAGACCAAGCGCAGCAAAAACCGACCTATGTGTCGCTCATGGGCATCGGTCCGGCGCGTGAGCTTGCGCAGTCCTTGCACAAGCAGGCGCTTGATTGCCTGGATCAGGCTGCGCATGGCAATCGGGCCTTAGGGCGCGAGGGTCTTGAGCATTTGGCTGGTCTTGCCGATCTGATTGTCTTGCGACAACGCTAAAGACGCTAGCGCATGGCTACGGATCCCTTGCTTGAATCGATCGATTCGCCTATGGCACTGCGGCAGTTGCGACGTGCCCAGCTTCCAGCGCTTGCCGAAGCCTTGCGCGCCTTCGTCCTGGAATCGGTGTCGCAAACAGGCGGCCATCTCGCTGCAAATTTAGGAACAGTCGAGCTGGCCATTGCCTTGCATTATGTGTTTGACACACCAAAGGACCGCCTGGTTTGGGATGTTGGCCATCAGGCGTATCCCCACAAAATATTGACAGGGCGCCGCAAGGCGATGTCAAGCCTCAAGCAATGGGGCGGCTTGTCAGGTTTTCCAAAACGTTCTGAATCGGAGTACGATACCTTCGGCACCGGGCACTCGTCGACCTCGATTTCGGCAGCGCTTGGCATGGCGCTGGCCTCGCGAGCCAAGGGTGAGCATCGAGGTCCGCAGCGCAGAAGACATGTTGCGGTCATTGGTGATGGCGCCATGAGCGCAGGCATGGCCTTTGAGGCGCTCAACAACGCTGGCGTGCACCAGGACCTTGATCTGCTCGTGATTTTGAACGATAACGATATGTCGATCTCGCCGGCGGTCGGCGCTCTAAATCGTTACCTCGCTCGTTTGTTGTCAGGGGGGTTTTATGCAAGGGCCAAAGACATGGGTAAGGCCATGCTTTCGCGCATGCCTGAGGTGCTTGATTTCGCGCGTCGCGTGGAGGAGCATGCCAAGGGTTTGGTGATTCCTGGCACCCTGTTTGAAGAGTTCGGTTTTAACTACGTTGGACCCATCGACGGACATGACCTCGATTCGCTGGTGCCGACGCTGCAAAACATGCGACAACTGCGCGGCCCCCAGTTCTTGCATATTGTCACCCGTAAGGGCAAGGGCTACGAGCTTGCAGAACGTGATCCGGTGCTGTACCACGGCCCTGGAAAGTTTGACCCCGATCTGGGTATTGTCCCGAGTGCGAAGAAGGCCAAGCCGAGTTACACCCAGATTTTTTCGGCTTGGATTTGCGATCAGGCCTGCCTGGATTCGCGTCTGGTTGCGATCACACCAGCGATGCGGGAGGGTTCGGGTCTGGTGGAGTTTGAAAAGCGATTTCCTGAACGCTACTTTGATGTGGGCATTGCCGAGCAGCACGCTGTGACCTTCGCGGCAGGTCTGGCCTGCGAGGGTATGAAGCCGGTTGTTGCGATTTATTCCACGTTTTTGCAGCGTGGCTACGATCAGCTGATCCATGATGTTGCGATTCAAAACCTGCCGGTGCTTTTTGCGCTCGACCGGGCAGGCCTGGTTGGAGCCGATGGGGCAACCCATGCTGGTGCTTACGACTTTGCCTACTTGCGCTGCATTCCGAATCTGCTGGTCATGGCGCCTTCGGACGAGAATGAGTGCCGTCAAATGTTGCATACCGGCTTCATGCATCAGGGCCCGGCAGCGGTGCGTTATCCAAGGGGAAGCGGCCCAGGCGTTCAACCCAACGATGTGCTTCAAAGCCTTGAGATCGGACGCGCTCGCCTGCTTCGCGAGGGTGCAAGGCTTGCGATCCTTGCCTTTGGTTCGCTGGTCCAGGCCTGTAAGCCGGTTGCAGAGCGCCTGGATCTCACGCTTGTCGATATGCGTTTTGTCAAGCCGCTTGATGAGGCCTTGTTGAAAAGTCTGGCGCAGACACACCAAGCCTTTGTGTCTGTCGAAGAGCATGTGATCGCAGGTGGCGCAGGCAGTGCGCTTGCTGAGGCTTTGATGCGGCATACGATTGAGCGGCCGCTGTTGATGCTTGGACTGCCGGATCGCTTTATTGATCACGGCGATCATCAACAGCTGCTGGCCCTTGAAGGTTTGGACAGCGAAGGCATTGAAGCTTCGATTCTGAAACGCTTCGCGAGCCTACTTCAGCCAAGGTCTCCGCGGCTGATTGCCTAGCCGATGCGGTAGACTGAAAAAGTTCTATGTTAATCAAGGCCCATGAATACTCGTGACCTCAGCCGCGGTCTGGCAATCCCTGATGTGCAGGCCTATCCTGATCAGCGCAATCTAGCTATTCAACGCGTGGGCGTTCGCGGCTTGCGCTACCCGTTGCGCTGGCGTGCGCAAGGCGGCGTGCAAGAAACCGTCATGCAAGCCTCGCTTGATGTAGCCTTGCCGGCCGAGCAAAAGGGCACCCATATGTCGCGCTTTATCGCGCTGTTGCAAGCCCTTGGGCAGGACCAGGCCCTCGATCTTCAAGGCATGCTGCGCCTGCACCACAACATGCTCCAACGCCTGCAGGCCAACGAAGGTCAAATCGAGTTTGAATTTCCGCTCTTTCTCAGCAAGAAAGCGCCGGTCTCCGGTGTGGAAAGTCTGCTTGACTATCAGATCGCACTCAAGAGCTACGGTGCTTTGCATCAGACCCGTTGTGAGATTTCGGTGACCGCGCCGGTTACGAGCCTTTGTCCCTGTTCAAAGGAGGTCTCGGCCTACGGAGCCCATAACCAGCGTTCCCATTTGCAGCTTCAGGCAAGGCTTGACCTGGGCAAGCTCGGCGATTTTTCGGTCGAAGCCTTGATCGCCATCGCCGAGTCACAGGCCTCAAGCGAAGTGTATGGCCTGCTCAAGCGGGTTGATGAGAAGCATGTGACCGAAAGAGCCTACGACAATCCGAAGTTTGTTGAGGATTTGGTTCGCGATGTGGCAGCAGCGATGAAGGCCTCGCAGGAACGGGCTGGCATCATCGCTTTCTGCGTCGGTGCCGAAAACTTTGAGTCGATCCACAACCACTCGGCTTGGGCGCAATTGCAATCGCCACACTGGTAGGCACGGGTAGGCAAGGGCAGGCACTAAGAGGCGGAGCGCTGCAAAATGCTCCTTCGCTTGATCGGAGCGGCTGTTAGCGGCGCTTGCAAGAACGTACTAATCTCTGAAATTGTTGTAATCCAGAGGCAGGTCTTGCACCTCTTTTTTCAGCAAGGCAATGGCTTGCTGCAAATCATCGCGTTTTGCGCCGCTCACGCGCAGGCTCTCTCCCTGAATGCTTGCCTGTACTTTCAATTTGCTGTCTTTGATCAGGCGGACGATTTTTTTGGCGTCCTCGCTAGCCACGCCCTTGCGAACCGTGATGACCTGTTTGACCTTATCACCGCCAATTTTTTGAATCTCAGCGCTGTCTAAAAAGCGCACATCCAACTGGCGCTTTGCGCACTTTGACCAGAGCACGTCGCGGACCTGAGAAAGCTTGAAGTCATCGTCGGCAAAGGCCGTCAGCTCAAGTTCCTTGAGTTCAATACGGGCATCCGAGCCTTTGAAATCGAAGCGCGTGCTGATTTCCTTGTTGGCTTGTTCAACTGCATTTTTCACTTCGACCATATTGGCCTCACAGACGACGTCAAACGATGGCATGGCTTCGCTCCTTTTTACATACAGATATATTTTTCAAAAAAACGGGCCTGACCCATTTGCGGATCGAGTTGATAAGGCTTAAAGCCTGCCTTGACATAGGCGGCGACTGCTGCATGATTGCCCTCGAGCACTTCGAGGGTGATCTTGCAGCAAGCTTCGCTGACCGCAGCCTTCTCGACATGATCGAGCAAGGCGCGACCAATGCCGGTGCGCTGTGCCTTGGGGTGAACGCAGATATCGTGAATGTTCAGCAAGGGCATGGCTCGAAAGCTTGAGATGCCTAAAAAGGCATTGACGAGGCCCAGGGCTTCATGATCGCGATAGGCGAGCCAGCCGCGGTAATGGGCCTGTTCGGCCAGCAGTTCACAAAGCCTTGCCTTTGCATGGTCTTCAAGACCGTAGCCGCGTCCGCTGGGTCCGCTTGCATACAGGTCAAGCAGTTGCAGCAGGTCATGCGCATGATCGGATCGTCGCGGGTCGACCGGGACGATGATGATACGGCTGGTCATTTTGCTTTGTTGATCGTTCTAGGGTTCAAATCGGTAGCCGACACCCTTGACCGTTTGAATATGGCGCGGGACATCGTTTGCGTCCCCAATCTTACGACGCAATCGCAAGATGTGATTATTGACTGCCTGCTCATAACCGACGTAATCCCGGCCCCAGGCAGCGTCTAGCAACTGGCTGCGGCTAAACACCCTTTTGGGATGACGCATGAAGCACAATAGCAGCCGAAACTCGATGGCGGTGAGTTCGATCGCCTGCCCGTCGCATTCGAGATGATGACGCTCCGGATCAAGGAGGAGCTTGCCAGCGCGCAAGATTTTTGACGACGGTTCCGCGCTGTCGCTTGTGGGGCTGCTTGCGTCTTGCGCGATGTGGACAGGGTATTGCTTGCGTCTGCGCTGAACGGCTCGAATGCGTGCCAGCAGCTCACGTGCGCTGAAAGGTTTGACAAGAAAGTCATCGGCACCGAGTTCGAGGCATAAGACGCGGTCCAATTCCTCTTCGCTGCCAGAAATCATGATGACGGCGGCCTGATTACCCTGGCTGCGTAACCACTTGAGCAGTTCGATGCCGTCAAGCTGCGGCAGATTCATGTCAAGCAGCACCACCCCGGGGCTTTCGCGCGCAAGAAAATCCCGTGCCTGAATTCCGTCGTCAAACTCCAAGACCTCAAGATGGCGGCTACGAAGTTGCGCGGCGAGCAAGCGCCTGAAGTCGACAAAGTCTTCGACCAGCATGATGCGATTGTCTTCGTGCATGGCGGCAATGGTGCGTGCTCTTGCTGCGGTTGGTCAAGCGTCAAGCTGATCCTCCAGTGATGGCCTTGCGATCGCCCGGTGACTTCAGGTGATGCAAAAGTTTTCCCGATGTGCGCTTGCTGTGAACACAGCGCCATGCCCGACTTTGATGATGGCGCTTCGCAAACAAACCTTAAGGAGCACCGATGAAGACCCATCAACCCATCCAGGCCTCGGCCCCTGACAACATGCAAACGGCCAAGCCCGCTTCCCGACATGGCTTGCCACGCAGGACACATCGACCAAGCGCTTTAACAAACGGTCCACGCAAGCCGCATCTGGCAGTGAGCGATGCGCCTGTTCAGGCGGAGCCCGAGAGCGATCCATTCGGAACCGGTGAGGCTCCGGAAGAAGACCTCGCACCGGTCTCGGTTGAGGAGCATGAGTCCGCCAGCCTATTCACCGATGGGGAATCTGGCTTTGATGCTTTGCAAACGCTAAGCCAGGAGGATCATGAGAACGCCGCGCTGAGCCTTGAGCCGCCTGCGCCTGTCGATATCAGCCATGAATTTGTGCCAACTCGGCTCGCCGAACATCGCAAAGCTTTGATGCGGATGGCAAGGTTGCGGGTGCGCAGCCACGAGTGGGCCGAGGATGCTGTTCAGGAGGCGCTGATTGCCGCCTACCAGAGCCGGGGCAGTTATCGGGGACGGGGTTCGGTTCGTTCCTGGCTGCGCGGTATTCTGGATCACAAGATTCATGATCGCTTTCGCGCCGAGTGCCACTACACCCAGGCCGACTGGATCGATGATGAGTCAGCTTCGGCCGAAGAGCAGCTTGACTGGGCGGCGCGTTGCGGCGTGATGGGGCTTCGCGCTCACGAAGATCCGATGGAGATTTGTTCGCGCCGACAGCGCTTGCAGCGTGTGGCCCAAGGCTTGAATGATATGGCGCCCGGTATGCGCGAGGCCTTCATGCTGCAAGTGGTCGAAGACAGGCCATCGGTCGAAGTGGCCGATCGTCTCGGTATTAGCGAAAACAACTGCTGGATCCGGGTGCACCGGGCTCGCAAAAAACTCATCGCCCAGCGTGAGGACTAAGGGGCACACTGATGGCAGACGATCCAAAGGTGTTCGGCCGGCTCAGCCTGCCTCAGCTAGACGTCCGAGTACGAGGTATTCCATCAGCGCCTTTTGAAGATGTAGCCTGTTTTCGGCCTCGTCCCAGACAACCGATTGCGGGCCATCGATGACTTCGGCGCTGACTTCTTCACCGCGGTGTGCAGGAAGGCAGTGCATGAACATCGCATCGGCCTGGGCTTGCGCCATCATGTCGGCATCAACCCGCCAGTCTGCAAAGGCCTGCTTTCGTACATCATCCTCGTTTTCAAAACCCATCGAGGTCCAGACATCGGTGCAAACCAAATCGGCACCGCGCGCTGCTTGCATCGGGTCATCGAAGTGCGTGAGGCGTGCACCGCTGACAGCTGCAATTGAGGGGTCGATCTCATAGCCCGGCGGGGTCGAGATATGCAGGCTGAATTCAAGCGATTCAGCGGCCTGTGCCCAGGTATTTGCCATGTTGTTGCCATCACCAATCCAGGCAACCGTGGCGCCTTTGATCGACCCACGCTTTTCGACCCAGGTAAAAATGTCCGCGAGGACCTGGCAGGGATGAAACGCGTTGGTCAGGCCATTGATCACAGGCACCCTTGAGCGCGAGGCAAAGCGTTCGATGATCGATTGTTCAAAGGTTCGGATCATCACCAGATCGCACATGCGCGAGATCACTTCACCTGCATCTTCAACCGGTTCGCCCCGGCCGAGCTGAGAATCGCGGGTATTGAGATAAATCGCTGCGCCGCCCAACTGCTGCATCCCGGCTTCGAAGGACAAACGCGTGCGGGTGCTCGCCTTTTCAAAAATCATCACCAAAGTTCTGTCGTTAAGAACGTGATGAGGAACATACCGTTTGAATTTTTCCTTGATCAGGGCGGTACGCGAAAAGAGGTATTGCAACTCGTCGACGCTGAGGTCGCTGAATTGCAAAAAATGTTTGATAGCTTTGCCCATGGACAAGTCTCCTCCTAACCGCTTAGTGTGCGGTTTGCAAGTGCTGCCGAATCAATGGAAGCAGTCGATCAAGCAAATAATCGACATCGTGCCGGTCAAAAATCAAAGGCGGCAAAAGCCGCACCACGCTATCGGCGGTCACATTGAATACGATCCCCTGATCGAGACCCTGCCTTACGAGCGGGGCAGAGGGACGGTCGAGTTCGATACCGAGCATGAGTCCGCGTCCGCGGATGTCAACCACGCCCGCCAAGCCTGAGAGTCCGTCGCTCAGGCGTTCATGCAAGTAGGCGCCCACCCGGTGCACATGATCAAGCAGGCCTTCATCCTCGATGGTTTTCAAGGTGGTCAGCGCGGCACGCATCGCCAGAGGGTTGCCGCCAAAGGTGGTGCCATGATTGCCCGGCTTGAAGGTGTGCGCTGCTTCGCCGCGGGCGACCACCGCGCCGACCGGAACCCCGGAAGCGAGGCCTTTTGCAAGCGGCATCACGTCGGGAAGGATATCGGCCCATTGGTGAGCAAACCACTTTCCGGTTCGACCCAGACCACATTGCACTTCATCAATCATCAGCAACCAGCCGCGACGGTCACAGAGTTGCCGCAAGCCCTTGAGGTACTCGAGTCTTGCCGGGTTGATCCCGCCTTCGCCCTGAATCGCTTCAATAAAAATAGCGCAAACATTCGGTCGGTCACGAGCGATTTGTTCGATGGCTGCAAGATCGTTGAGCGGTGCCCGCACAAAGCCTTCAACCAGCGGTTCAAAGCCCTTTTGGACTTTGCTGCTTCCGGTTGCCGATAAGGTGGCCAGCGATCGGCCATGAAAAGCTTTTTCGTAGACCACGATTTCCGGACGATCGATACCTCGGTTGTGGCCGTAAAGCCTTGCAATCTTGATGGCAGCCTCGTTGGCCTCAAGACCCGAATTGCAGAAGAAGACGTTTTCCATGCCCGATATCCGGGTGAGAAAGTCGGCAACCTCGATTTGCAATGGGATTTGGAACAGATTGGAGCTGTGAATGATCTTTTGAATCTGATCGCTGAGCGCTGCGACCAGTCGCGCATGCGCATGCCCGAGGGTGTTGACCGCAATGCCCGATAAGGCATCCAGATAACGTCGTCCCTGATCGTCATAAAGCCAGACGCCTTTCCCGTGAGAAAAGGCGACAGGCAGCTGGGCATAGGTTGTCATTAAGGCAGATGGATGGCTCATGGTCTGTTGCGCCGTGATCGCGGCGTCCGAAAAACGTGGTGTAAAGCTTGCATTCTATAATCGTCGCATGTCTGAGGCCGATGAATTTTCAGGGGCTCCGTGGCCTTCCAAGCCCAGCTTCCGTATCCTGGGACTTACCAGCGATCAACGCTTGTTTCGGCCATCGGACTGGGCCGAGCGTCTCGCAGGCATTATGGCGAACTTTGATTGCAGCGCAGACGAAGAGGCTGCATCGATCGCACAAAGCCATCGCGCATCTTCGGGTGGCTATTCATCGCTTGTCTTACCGATCTTTCTGGATCATGCGGTGCAGGGAACATTGCAATCCCTTCGCGCCGTTGAGGTTAACGCCAGGCTCCACGACGTGGAACCATTGGCCTATGAGTTCTTGCGCCGCTTTGCAATCGATAACGATCTTATAACGATACTGCTTGAGTCACCGTCAAGCGGATCCAACAAGCCCTAGCCTATGTGACGCTTGCCCCGCTGCACAAGGAATCGCCGCGGCAAAGCAGCGTGCTTTGCCTGGCATCCCGATCGGCTTACTTCACGCGGTTGCGATACTCGCCGGTGCGTGTATCGATCTCGATTTTATCACCAATTTCGACAAACGCGGGTACTTGAACTTCAAAGCCTGTGGGTTTGACGCGGGCAGGCTTCATGACCTTGCCTGATGTATCGCCACGCACGGCCGGTTCGGTGTATTCAACTTCCCTGACCAAACCCGTCGGCAACTCAACAGAAATCGCACGGTTGTTATAGAAAATAACTTCGCAGGGCATCCCATCGTCAAGGTAATTCAAGGCATCGCCCATGCTGTCCGCCTCGACCTCGAATTGGTTGTATTCGGTGTCCATGAAGACATACATCGGGTCTGCAAAGTAGGAATACGTGACTTCCTTTTTTTCCAGAATCAGGACGTCGATTTTTTCGTCGGCCTTGAAAACCGTTTCGGTTCCGGAATTGTTCAAGAGATTTTTGAGTTTCATCTTGACAACCGCGGCGTTACGGCCCGATTTGTTGTACTCGGCACGCAAGACAACCATCGGTTCCTTTCCCATCATGATGACGTTGCCGGTGCGAATTTCCTGCGCGATTTTCATGGTGACACCTGAAGATGAGGTCGACAAAGCCTCGAAGTATAAGTGCTGATCGCTTGATGATGCGTTTCGATCATGTGACAAAGGCTGCGATCAAGGCGAGGGAGGCTATTGCAATGCGCAGCCCAGACGCCGGCAAGCCGCCGCCAGGCTTGCATGTCCTGGCACAACAGGCGGTAAGCCGCTGGCATGACTTCGCCCAACGCCCAGGCCTGCAGGGCATCGCGCCAGCATGGCCAGGCGGGATCAGCTTCAAGTACCGCATCCATTTGTGCGGTCAGCCCCTCGCATTTTCCGCGCAAGGTCTGCACGGTTTGGGGGTAGGGCTGCCACAGCCATGGGATCCCGCTTCGCATTGCCTGAACCCAGCTGTCTTCGCCGCGCACCCACAAGAGATCACAGGCTTGCATGGCCTCGTCCCATTGCCATTGCGGGCAGGGTGCAAGCCCATGGACACAGATCTGCCCGCAAGACCTGAGCGCATCAAGCAAGGCCGGGCTAAGCTGCGATTGCGGCATGCGAAGATCAATGTTGGCATCGATTGCGCCTAGCCAGGGCGCCAAGGCCGCTGTCTCGTAGACATAAGCGAAGACCTTCAAAGCTTCTTGTTCTTGAGTTTGCCCGCTGGCAAACACAGCGTGATCCAGGCCGCGATGTGCGCCGGGGAACGCGCTGGAATGCGCGCCGGAATGTGCGTTGGAATGCGCGCCGGAATGTGCGGTGGGATGTTCGCCGGGATGCAGCTGAGCGAATCCGCCCGGTAAACCGCCGCTGTCAGGGCCAAAACCCGGAAAGACAAAGACCTGGACCAGACCGTCTGCTTTGTAGGAATGCAGGCCATGATGGTTGTTGACCCAGGCTTCTGCGCTGAGGTAGTCCAGATGAATCCACAAGACTTCGGGTCCGCTTTGCTCAGCCTTTCGTTGCCGCATTTGCTCTCGGATCGCCTCGGGCAATTCGCAGCCAAAAGCGTTGATGATGACATCGGGCAGCGGGTCCAGTTGGCTTTGCGGTTCAGGCCAGGCCTGCCAGCAAACCCCATCGCGCTGCGGATCCGTGAGCATGTCGGCAAGCGGTCGCTGATCACAAAACAATGCCAGTTGCCAATCGGTCATCGCCCGCAGCGACCTCGCGAGTCGAAGACTCACTCCGATATCACCAAAATGATCAAGCACCTGGCAAAAAAGTGCCACCCGCAGCGCAAGCCCCGAGCGGCCGTCTTGCGCTGAAGTCAGACCCTGTGCGCTGCCAGGCTCAGCCGTGTGCATCGGCGCCCTTAGCGCTCGTCGTGGTCACCGCCCTTGCCACCGGATCGGGCATCACCGAACAAGGCATCAAGTTGATGGCGCGCTGCCGGCTTGCTTGCTGCTGATGCTTTTCGCTCGGGATACTCTTCAGCGATCCGGTCTTCCCAATAACTGGCGGGGTTTGGTGCTGCACACAGTCGGTCCCAAACCGCCCGTGGTACCGATCGATACAGGCGAAGCGTGCCGTTGCTGAAGTTGAGCTCGAGCTCTTGTTCGCCTTCGTTATAGTTTGCAAAGCGAATCGAGCCGCTTGTAAATCGCTTTTGCGGCATTTTGATACTCCACAGAGGTTTTGCTGCACGATCGATGCAAGCTTCTGCGGCATTATGCCGGGAGGGAGGAATGAATCCATGACATCCATCATCGAAAGCCTGCGCTTGCTCGAAAGCGCAAAGACAAGCAGCGTTGAACTGGTGGCCGAGGCTAAATTGTCTGCACAAAGCCATGCAGCGCTGAATGCGATTGCCTGGGTCGACTGGGACGAGGCGCATCAAAGCGCGCTGGCGCTTGACGCTCAACGCAGCGATGCGGCCAATGGGAGCGCGCCGCCGCTTGGTCCTTTGCATGGTATACCGATAACGATCAAAGATTTGTACCAAGTAAGCGGTACGCCTTTAAGGGCAGGCACGCGGGCTGCGCTTCCCGATCTCGGGATGGAGGAGGCGCAAGCTGTGCAGCGATTGCGCGCGGCAGGTGCACTGATTCTTGCCAAAACCAATATGCACGAGATTGCGCTTGGCGCCACCGGTGAAAACATCTGGACTGGCGATGTTTTGAATCCCTACGATCCGGCGCATCAGGCAGGTGGCTCCTCAAGCGGTGCTGCTGTTGCAACTGCAGTCGGCATCGGGTTTGCCGGACTCGGCTCGGACACCGGCGGTTCGGTTCGGATTCCGGCGGCCTTTTGCGGACTTGCGGGTTTCAAGCCGAGCTTTGGTTTGATTCCTTTGGCCGGTGCCTTGCATTTGAGTTGGACCTGCGATCACGCAGGCCCGCTTGCCCTGGACAGCGCTGATTGCGCCTTGTTGTATGAGGTCATGGCGCAACGAAGCGCCGCGCATGGAACCGTGGGACGCGCACCGCGCCTGGGCATACCGGTTGATTGGCTCGCGCCACGCTTGGCCGATGAGGTCGCCCAGGCCTTTGAGCAACAGCTTGCAAGCTTGCGCTCAAAGGGCGCTGAAATCCGCGATCTGAAGCTCAAATCGGTGCTCGATCGCGCCTGGGACTGTTACAGCGCAATCGTTCGCCCTGAGGCCGCCTGGATTCATCGGGCTGCGCTTGCCCAGGGCGCAGAGGGCTTTTCCGATGCGGTGCTTGCGCCGATGCGGCTTGGCGAGCAAATGACTGCGCTTCAGTATGTCGATGCGATGCAAGAACGCGAGGCGGTTCGCCGTGACCTTTACGCTTGCCTTGCCGATGTCGATGCGCTTGTGATGCCGACGACCGCGGTTGCAGCGCCCCAGCGTGGTCAAACCGCCGTGACGGTAGCCGGGGGTACGATCAGCATTCGCGAAGCTGTGCTCGGTCAGACCGCGGCTTTCAGCATGGTCGGATTACCCGCGCTGACGATTCCCTTTGCCCGCAGTGGACGCCTACCTTTGGGTTTGCAAATCGTTGGCAGGCCCAACGCCGATGCGCTCGTGCTTGCGCTTGGCAAATGGCTCGAAACGCAGGGTGTTGGCCTGCCCGCTGCGCAGGGTGTTGACCCGCCCGCTGCGCAGGGTGTTGACCCGCTCGATTAACGTGGCGCCATCCGGATGGCACCGTCTAGTCGGATGGTTTCGCCATTGAGCATGCAGTTCTCAACGATTTGCCTGGCCATTTGCGCGAACTCCTCGGGTCGGCCAAGGCGCGGCGGAAAGGGCACTTGCCGACCGAGCGATGCCTTGGCTTCTTCGGGCAGCGCTGCAAGCAGCGGCGTTTCGAATAGGCCCGGTGCGATCGTCACCACGCGAATACCCTCGCGAGCAAGGTCTCGCGCTATCGGCAGGGTCATTCCCACGATGCCTCCCTTGGAAGCAGCGTAGGCCGCCTGACCGATTTGACCATCGTAAGCTGCCACCGAGGCGGTGTTGATGATGACGCCGCGTTCGCCGTCCGAGTTGGCGGGGTTGTTGACCATCGCGGCGGCTGCCAAGCGCAACATGTTGAAGCTGCCGATGAGATTCACACCGATCACGCGCGTGAACTGATCAAGAGGATGGGGACCGTCCTTACCGACAGTTTTGATGGCCTTGCCGATTCCGGCGCAATTAATCAGGCAGGCTAAGTTACCCATGGCCTTGGCAGCCTCCACCGCCGCGGAGCCCTCGGTCTCTGAGGTGACATCACAAGCGATAAAAGCTGCATGCGGTCCGAGACTGCTTGCAAAGGCCGCACCGAGACTTGCGTTGACGTCCGCAATCAAGACCGATCCGCCTTGCTCGACCCACATTCGCGCACTGGCACCGCCTAAGCCTGAAGCGCCCCCGGTAATCAGTGCAACCTGTCCTTTGATTTGCATCGCAATGTCTCCTTGTTGTTGTCGATCTTCACCGATCGGATGGCCGGATTCTAGCGGTGCTTGCTAAACTGCCGGATGGAAAATCAAAAAAATTGGAGACTTTGATGAAAACCGAGATCGCCTCGCGTGAGGCTGTTAACCGCGCTGCCGGTCATCGCTGCGAGCCCCATGATGCGTTGCCCTCAACCGCATGCTCAAGCCCTGCTCGACGCGGGCACTTGCGGCAACTCGCCGCTTTAGGGGGTGCCTCAGCCCTAGCTGCCACAGGTCTTGATCCCAGGGGCGCTCAAGCCCAGGCACTTGAGAAAACCAAGGTGGCGATCGCCGTCGGCGGGAAGGCATCGTTTTACTACCTGCCGCTATCGATTGCCGAAATCAAGGGCTTTTACAAGGAAGAGGGACTTGAGGTGGAGATCAGCGACTTTGCCGGTGGCTCCCGAGCACTTGCAGCGGTTGTTGGCGGTTCAGCGGATGTGGTTTCCGGCGCCTACGAACACACCATCAACCTGCAGCAAAAGGGGCAGATGTTTCAAGCCTTTGTGCTACAGGGGCGAGCCCCTCAAATTGCGATCGCTGTCTCGGCGAAAACCATGGGCGGCTACAAGACGGTGGCCGATCTCAAGGGCAAGAAGATCGGGGTGTCGGCACCCGGTTCTTCGACCAACATGATGGCAAGCTATTTGCTCGCCACGGCCGGGCTCAAGCCAAGCGATGTATCGTTCATCGGCGTGGGTACCGGCGCCGGGGCGGTCACTGCCCTGCGCTCGGGTCAGATCGATGCGATTTCGAATGTGGAACCGGTGATGACCATGCTCGAACAAAGCGGAGATATCCGCATCATCGCCGATATGCGCAGCATGAAGGGAACCCAGGCCTTTCTGGGTGGCCCGATGCCTGCTGCCTGCCTTTATGCGCCGCTTGGCTTTGTTCAAAAGCACCCCAACACCGCCCAGGCGCTTGCCGCTGCAATCATTCGCGCCAATCGCTGGATCGATCAAGTGGGGCCTTCCGAGTTGATCCGCACGGTTCCCGAGTCCTACCTTTTGGGAGACCGAGGCATTTATCTGGCGACCTTTGGTGCAATTCGCGATTCGATTTCGAAAGATGGCCTGTTTTCCCCGGAAGGAAGCAAGACTGCCTTGCGATTGCTGGAGTCTTCAACGCCCAAATGGGATTCGTCAAAAGTCGACCTGGCGAAAACCTACACCAATGAGTTTGCCCAAAAAGCGCTTGCAAAACTCGTGAAGAAGGCCTAAGCGGCTGAGGTGAACGCTCAGCAAGCCAGTTTGTCCGCGCAGGATGCGAGCGCGGGCAGTGCCGCGAATCCGGATGCGCTTAGCCTTCAAGGGGTGCGGGTTACTTTTCTGTCCCGCGACCAGCCCGGTCAGCGCTACACCGCAGTGGATGCCACCGATTTGCATATTGCAAGCGGGGAGTTTGTGTCGGTTGTCGGACCAACCGGTTGCGGTAAGTCCACGCTACTGAACATCGCAGCGGGGCTTTTGGAGCCTTCGGCAGGCCGGGTTGAGGTGTTTGGAAAGCCATTGCAAGGCATCAATCGGCGAGCGGGCTATATGTTTCAAACCGAAAGCCTGATGCCTTGGCGTAGCGCACGCGATAACGTGGCCGCTGGCCTTGAGTTTCGCGGCTTGCCCCCGGCGCTTCGTGAGGAACAGGCAAACGCCTGGCTCGCCCGCGTGGGACTGGCTGGATTTGAAGACCGGTTTCCCCACCAAATGTCGGGTGGTATGCGCAAGCGCACTGCGTTGGCGCAAACCTTGATTCTCGACCCCGATCTCATTTTGATGGATGAGCCCTTTTCGGCCCTCGACATTCAGACCCGACAGCTGATGGAAAACGAGCTCCTGGCGCTGTGGTCAGCCAAGCGGAAAGCGGTTCTGTTCATCACCCACGATCTGGATGAAGCGATTGCGATGAGTGATCGGGTTGTGGTGATGTCGGCCGGGCCGGCGAGTCGTCCGATCGGCGAGTTTGTGATTGACCTTCCGCGTCCACGCGACGTGGCAGAGATAAGACTCGAGGCAAGATTTAACGCCTTGCACGCAGCGATTTGGGAGGTTTTGCGCGACGAAGTCTTAAAGGGCTACAGACAGCAGCTACCTGGCCTACCGCCGCAGGCCCTCGCCCCATGAATCCGGCGCATGGCCTCGGTTTGTTGGCAGCCCGCCTTGCGGTGCTGCTTGCTGTGTTGCTGATCTGGCATGTTTTTGCCCGCGATCCGCAGGTCGCTTTTTTTATCGGAGAACCCCTGAAAGTGGCCGGGCAGGTGATTTCTTGGTTTGTGACCGAGGCCGATATCTACCCGCACCTCGCGGTGACCTTGCTTGAGACTGTGATGGCTTTTGCGATCGGTACGGTCTTCGGTTTGCTGATGGGCTTGTGGCTTGCGCTTAGTCCCATCGCTGCTGCCATTCTTGATCCCTACATCAAGGCACTCAACGCGATGCCGCGGGTGATTCTTGCGCCGATTTTCAGTGTCTGGTTTGGCTTGGGGATGGCATCCAAAGTGGCACTGGCGATCACGCTCGTGTTTTTCATCGTGTTTTTCAACGTCTATCAAGGCGTGCGCGAAGTGAGTCCGGTTATTTTGGCAAACGCCAAAATGCTTGGCGCAAGCCAGAAACAACTCTTGCGTGCGGTTTACCTGCCCTCTGCGACAAGCTGGGTGTTTTCCTCCCTCCACACCTCGGTGGGGCTCGCTTTTGTCGGCGCCGTCGTCGGCGAGTATCTAGGATCGGCTCGCGGCGTGGGATACCTGATTCTCCAGGCTGAGGGCACCTTCGACATCAATACCGTGATTGCAGGTATTGTGGTGCTGACTTTTTGCGCACTTTTGCTGGATATGCTCGTAACTTTGACCGAGAAACGCCTGCTTACCTGGCAGCCGAGGCAGGGCGAAACCGAGAAGCTCTAAGCCCTGCGCTGCATTGATCCATGCGAGCTTGTTTAAGCCGCACGGCTCTCCGAGGCGGCAAACGCGCGTTCGAGAAAATCAAGTCGATCCTGCCCCCAATACGGGATACCCTCAAAAACATACCAAGGTGCTCCGAAGACCTTAGCCTCAAGCGCCTCCTGCGTATTTTCTTCATACAGGGCATGAACCGTATCGCTTACTGCATCTGCGAGGACTTCATCTACTGACAAACCAAGGCCTTGCATCAGCTCACGCAGATGGCTTTCGTCGGCGATATTGCCTTCCTCGGCCCAAACCGATTGGAGCAAGGCACCGGCAAGTGCGAGCGCGCGAGCTGCGCCTTCGCGACGCTGCACCGCGATCACGCAACGCGCTGCCAACCTGTCGTCGGCTGGAAAAAATTTTGGATGGATATTGAGGGGCAAACCGCTGAAGCTGCGCCAGCGCTCAAGCTCGACCAGTCGGTAGGCTTGTCGCTGAGGGGCACGCTTGGCGAGGGGCAAACCCCCCGACTCCACAAAGATCTGACCGAGATTGATCGGCTTGATCCGAACGCTGATGTGGTGCGCGTTTGCCATGGCGATCAGGCGCGCATGACCCAGGTAGGTCCAGGGTGAGGTACAGACCATGTAGTAATCACAAAAGCCTTGCATGATCATCCCTGGCTCAGTTGCCTTTTTTTGGCGCGCTATCGGATGCTCCGGGCAAGGCCGGCGCATTGACCGCTGCCGGGGCGGCACCTGAAGCCGGCGCTGGGCTTGCTGCCGGTGCGGTGACTGATGCCGGTGCGCTATGAGCCGCTTTGGCGGTCTGCGCCTCGCCCCCCCAGATCATCCCCATCACCGGAACCATCAATAGCGCCACGATGTTGATGATCTTGATAAGGGGATTGACCGCGGGACCCGCTGTATCTTTATAGGGATCGCCTACGGTGTCGCCAGTGACCGCTGCCTTGTGAGCATCCGAGCCCTTGCCGCCGTGATGCCCTTCTTCGATATACTTTTTTGCATTGTCCCAGGCGCCTCCGCCGGTACACATCGAAATTGCCACAAAAAGGCCGGTCACGATGGTGCCCATCAAGACGCCGCCGAGTGCATCAGGTCCCAGAAAGACGCCAACCAAAATAGGCACCACAACCGGTAGGATCGAGGGCACGATCATTTCTTTGATCGCTGCCGCGGTGAGCAGGTCCACCGCTTTGGAGTACTCGGGTTTGGCCGTGCCTTCCATGATGCCCTTGATTTCACGGAACTGACGCCGAACCTCTTCGACCACCGAGCCTGCGGCACGTCCAACCGCTTCCATCGCCATGGCGCCAAACAAGTAGGGAATCAAGCCTCCGATGAACAGGCCGACAATGACGCGTTCGTTGGAAAGGTCAAAACGGGTGTCCAAACCCACGCTCTCGAGCGCATGGGTGTAGTCGGCAAAAAGCACCAGAGCCGCCAGACCGGCCGAGCCGATTGCATAGCCTTTGGTCACCGCCTTGGTGGTATTCCCCACCGCATCAAGCGGGTCGGTGATGTTACGAACAGACTCGGGTAGTTCTGCCATCTCGGCGATGCCACCGGCGTTGTCGGTGATCGGGCCGTAGGCATCAAGCGCCACCACAATGCCTGCCATCGAAAGCATCGACGTGGCGGCGATCGCCACACCGTAAAGTCCGCTTAATGCATAGGACTCAAGAATGGCTACGCAAACAAAAAGCACCGGCCACATGGTCGATTTCATCGACACCGCAATTCCGGCAATGATGTTGGTCGCATGGCCAGTCGTTGAAGCCTGAGCAACATAGCGCACCGGTTTGTACTCGGTGCCTGTGTAGTACTCGGTGATCCAGACAATTGCAGCGGTGAGCACAAGCCCCACGAGCACACAAAGCCAGATTTTCATGACCGAGGTGTTTGACGCTGCAAGATCGGCGCCAGCAAAAACCCATCCGGTCAAAGGATAGGCAACGATCAGCGCCAGCACACCGGCTACGGCCAGTCCCTTGTAGAGCGCGTTCATGATCTTGCCACCGGGTGTGGCTTTCACAAAGGAGGCGCCGATAATCGAGGCGATGATCGACATGGCGCCCAGGACCATCGGGTAGAGCACGGCCTGTGCTTCAGCGCCTTTGAGCTCCAAGGCCCCCAGCAACATGGTGGCAATCAGCGTGACCGCATAGGTTTCAAAAAGGTCTGCTGCCATGCCCGCGCAGTCGCCGACGTTATCGCCGACGTTATCGGCAATCACTGCGGGATTTCGGGGGTCGTCCTCCGGAATGCCGGCCTCAACCTTACCGACAAGATCGGCGCCCACATCGGCGCCCTTGGTAAAAATACCTCCCCCAAGGCGCGCGAAAATCGATATCAGCGAGCTTCCGAATGCCAGTCCAATCAGGGGCTTGATGACATCGTGAAGTGACGCGCCCTGCGCACCGAGCTTCACCAGCACAAAGTAGTAACCTGCCACGCCCAGCAAGCCAAGTCCGACCACCAGCATGCCGGTGATCGCCCCGCCTTTGAAGGCCACGGCGAGCGCTTCGTTGAGTCCTTGGGTGGCAGCCTGCGCCGTCCTTACGTTGGCGCGTACCGAGACGCTCATCCCGATATAGCCGGCAGCACCCGACAAGACCGAGCCGATCGCAAAACCGATCGCAGTGGCTGCACCCAAGCCCGGAACCACCCAGATCAGCACGAACAGTGCGACCCCGACGATGCCGATGGTGCTGTACTGACGGTTGAGGTAGGCATTGGCGCCAGCCTGAATGGCCCCTGCGATTTCTTGCATTCTTGCGTTGCCAGCCGGTAGCGAAGCAATCCATCGGCTTTGAATCACACCGTAAAGCACCGCGGCAAGGCCGCAAATAAAACACAACCAAAGTCCTGTTGATGTTGCCTCACTCATGGTTTACTCCCTTGATTTTCTGGTCGAAGACGACCGACTCGAACGCCTGATCGGTCGTGTAGCCGGTTATCCGGCTTTTGGAATGCCGAAGCTTACAGGTTCCCGGCCCGATGAGGGCTCGACAATGGATGCAGCGCTTTTCGAATAAAAGTCGTTTTGACGCTGCCCTAAGCCTCAGCGCAAAGCTTCCAGCACCCTTGTGCTGATCTCATCCACCGCTCCTTGGCCGGAAATCTTCCGATAACGGGGCGCGCCACTGGTCCCTGACAAGTCCCAGTTGCCGTAGTAATCAACCAGTTGTCGGGTTTGAGCGTGATAGACCTCCAGGCGCTTTCGCACGGTTTCTTCACGATCGTCATCACGTTGAATCAAATCCTCGCCGGTCTCATCGTCCTTGCCTTCGACTTTGGGGGGATTGAAGTGAATGTGGTAGGTGCGACCGCTTGCGGTGTGAACCCGGCGTCCGCTCATGCGGTTGATGATGTCCTCGTTGGGCACATCGATTTCGAGCACGACATCGATTTGGACGCCCGCGGCCTTCAGCGCTTCAGCCTGTGGGATGGTGCGTGGAAAGCCGTCAAAGAGATAGCCATTGGCGCAGTCGTCGTGGGTCAGACGGTCCTTGACCAGCCCGATGATGATGTCATCGGAAACAAGACCGCCTGAATCCATCACTTTTTTGGCTTCAAGGCCAAGCGCGGTCCCCGCCTTGACCGCCGCACGTAACATGTCGCCCGTGGAAATTTGCGGGATATGAAAGGCTTTCGTGATGATGGCCGCCTGGGTGCCCTTGCCAGCTCCAGGTGGTCCTAACAAAATCAGTCGCATGCTTTAGGTCTCCAGAATAATGTCGTGAGTGAGCGGATCTTGGTTCGACTGTGGCTCCGAATCGAGGGTAATCGCAAAGCAGCCAAGCGGTCAATTGCTCGGCGGCTTGGGCAAAAGCAAACGAAAGTGGGCTCTCATCCGCTCAAGGTCCTCGGCGCTGTCAACGCCGGGCGCGGCGAACGCTTGCATGCTGTACACAACGATCCGGTAGCCGTGCCACAGGGCGCGCAGTTGCTCGAGTGCCTCGAGTTGTTCAAGCGGCGGAGAAGACAGCTCAGGAAAGCGTCGCAAAAAAGGCGGCCGGTAGGCGTAAATCCCGACATGGCGGAGCATGGCTTGGCCACATGCGTTGCGTCGATGATCGCGATCAAAGGGAATCGCGCAACGGGAAAAGTAGATCGCCTCATCGCGATAATTCAGCACCACCTTGACCACATGCGGGTTGCTCATGCTCTGCGAATCGACAATCGGATGCGCAGCGGTCGCCATAGCCGCATCGGGCGTATCAGCCAGTTTGCATGCCAGGGCTTCGATAAGCGCCGGTTCAATCAAGGGCTCATCACCCTGCACATTCACCACGATATCCTCATCGGGGATGCCAAGCTGCGCCGAGGCTTCGGCAATCCGATCGGTTCCTGATGCATGGTCTGCTCGGGTTAACACCGCTTCATAGCCGTGCTGTTTCACCACGCCAATCACTTCATCGGCGTCGCTTGCCACCACCACCCGATGAACTTTGGCTTGCACGCACTGATCGACCACCCGAACCACCATCGGCCTGCCAGCGATATCCGCAAGCGGTTTTCTCGGCAGCCGGGTGGAACCAAGCCGGGCCGGAATCAAGACCCAGGTTTTCAAGGATGTGCCTGGTCCTTATCCTCAGACTCGTTCCGGCGCAATGTCTGTGTTACAGAAGTCTCCGCTGCGCCCTCGTCGGGGGTTGCGCTGGTCCCGGCGGCTGATTCACTGGGCGGACTGCCCGAGGGTGCAGGCTCTGCGTCGGTTGACCTTGCTTCAGCAACAAGCATAACCGGCATGCCATCACGGATTGGAAAGGCAAGATGATCATGGTCGCAGATCAGTTCGAGGGCCTGGCGGTCATGGCGCAAGCCGTTCTTGCAAATCGGGCACGCAAGAATTTCAAGCAGTCGGTTGTCCACGTGCGATACGCTCCAGTTCGAGGCATAGAGATTCGGGGGCGATGACAGTCTTTACCAGCACGTAGACCGGAACAGGCTGAATCCCGTATTTTACGGCGTCCTTGGCGGTCATGACGATGGCAGCCACGGAGTCGTGCATCAATTGCGCCAGGTCGATCGCCTGATGGTCACCGGGAAAATGCCAGTCGATCTCTAGCCCCTGCGCCGCGCAGCTGGCAGCAAGTGCTGCGGCTTGGGCAATGCCCGCCACCCCAAGCAGTCTGCTCCCGGCGAGGCGTTTCGCAAAGTCTGCCAGATCGATGCCCGATGGCTCCCCGGCTAACCATGCTGCGCGTTCAAGCACAGTCAATAAGGGCTCCGCGACAAGGGCCCGGCGCTTTGCAAGTTGTTGCAGACCTCCGTCATCGCTTGCACTCAAGGCCTTCGGGTCCTGTCCCAAGCCAAATTCTGCAGCATGGTTGGCTTCGGTTCTTCCTTCCGTTTCCGGTCCTGTGAACTGGAGCAGCCAATCGGAGCTTTGGCGATCACGAAGCGGTTCACGCAAGGGGCCCGCCGGTAGGCAGCGCCGGTTGCCTAAGCCCCTTGCGTCGACCAGCAAGACTTCCATGGCCCGCTCCAATCGATGATGCTGTAGCCCGTCGTCCGAAAGAACAAGGTCTGGGCCGGCCTGCAAACAAAGCGCAAGCGCCGCGCGCCGATCGCGCGCCACCGCAACGTCGCAGTCAGAGGCCATAGCCAGCAGGATGGCTTCATCGGACCAGCCTGCGTTCCAGGCCATTGAGGGGTCGTCCAGCAAGTCTCGCCTGAGCAAGCCTTCACGCTTTCCGCCGTAGCCGCTGCAAAGCACAGCAATGCTCAGACCGCGTTGCTTTAAAGCTTGAGCGAGCGCGATCACAAGAGGCGTTTTTCCGGAGCCGCCGACAACGAGATTACCGATGACCACCACCGGCGGCCGCTGACAAGGGTTGATCACACGCTTGGCGCGTCGCCTTGCTGCGATTCGGGCAGTGAGCAAGCTGGCCAACTGACCCAACCAGGATCGTGTCAGCAGCCACACGCAGACCCTGATCAGCGGGCCTGAGGGCTCGACAGCCTGCGCCAATCCGGCATGGTTCGGCACAGCAGCCGATTGCAGATCGCGCCTTTGCGCTGAATTGCCCTCGGAGCATCGCATAGGGCTTTGCCACCGCAACGTATCCGGAAACCAGGCGCGCAACAGGGACTGCTCAAGGCGCGCCACAAACCGTGTTAAGGGCATGCGGTCAGGGTGGAAATCGCCATGCGAGGATTTTCTGCCTGAATCGTCGCACAAGCAAATCCCTATACTGTGCAGGCTTACAGAGCGACCGAAAATCATGCACAATTTCTGTGGATAACTCTGTGTAAAGCCTGTCCTCATCGCTGTTAAAGGCTTGAAATTCCTGGGCTTGAGTGGTTTGCTGAAAATTTAGACAAAGAAAAGTATAATTAAATCAATGGCTTATCATATTTCCCGGGCTCGCATGGGTATTTTTTTGAAGCTTTCGCCGGAAACAGGGAAGTTGTGGAAAGTATCCGCGCGCGAGCCCCGATGAATCAGGCCTTTGGCGAACAAGGGCTCGATTTCTCCGGCCACTCGTCGTCAAAGGCCGTCGAGATACTTGTTGTCTCAGAGCTCGTTCGGCGGGTTGCAGGCTTGCTCGAGCGCGAGTTTCCCCTACTTCGGGTGCGCGGTGAAATCTCCAATCTCAGTCTGGCCAGCAGCGGCCATTTGTACTTCAGCCTCAAAGACCGTCTGTCACAAATTCGCTGTGTGATGTTCCGAACCAAGGCGCAATCCTTGGGTTTTCGGCCCAAAGAGGGCGATTTGGTCGATGTTCTGGCCCAACTTTGCGTGTATGAACCCCGCGGCGACATGCAATTGCAAATCGAGAACATGCGCCCAGCCGGGCAGGGCAACTTGCAATTGCAATACCTGCGCTTGAGGCAAAAGCTGCAAGCCGAGGGCTTGTTTGACCAGGATCGAAAGCGACCCTTGCCGGCGCTACCCAAAGCAATTGGGGTGATAACCTCGCTTCAAGCTGCGGCGCTTCGTGATGTGCTTGCAACACTTGCTCAAAGAATGCCGTCCATTCCAGTGGTGATTTACCCAGCGTCGGTTCAAGGCCTTGCCGCGCCGCAGGAGCTGATCGATGCCTTGCGCCTGGCGAATACGCGCCTTGACTGTGAGGTCTTGCTGCTGGTGCGCGGAGGAGGCTCGATCGAGGACTTATGGGCCTTCAACGACGAGGCGCTTGCACGATCCATAGCAGCCAGCACGATACCCGTGGTTGCTGGCATCGGCCACGAAAGCGATGTTTGCCTTGCCGACTTTGCAGCCGATGCGCGAGCGCCGACGCCCACGGCTGCAGCTGCTCAGGTCTGTCCGACCTGGCAAAGCCTTCAGGCTCAGCTTGAGGGCAGGGTGCAGACCATGCAATTGCGCTGGCAGTCATATCTGCGTCGTCTCGAACAAGTCACCGATCATTTATCGCGCCAGCTGAAAGCGCCTTCGCAGCATTTGCAAGCGCGGGCGCTTGCATGGCATGCACTCAGTCAGCGGCTCAGGCCGCCGCCGCTCGAGCGACTATCGCAAAAGCTCGAAATGCAAGCGGAAACGCTCAGGCAACGCATGATGCAGTCCTTGCAAAACCGGCAGATGAGCCTTGAAGCCTATGAGCGACAATTTGCCCTGCTAAGCCCGCAACGGGTACTCGAGCGCGGTTACGCCATAGCGCTTGACGAAAGCGGGAAGGTAGTGAGCGATTCGCTGCAAGTCAAGGATGGCGACAGGCTGAATCTGAGGTTTGCAAAGGGCGCGGTGCACGCGATTGTGTCTGCCGATGGTGAATCGAGGACAGGGTGACGGACCCCCCTGGTGGTCGGACACGTTGGCCTCCGGAAGGCCTTGCCGAAAGGCTTCAAGCTTAAGGTGATCCAAACAACTTTTGATGGCCGATACGGCTGCCTTCGCGGATTCCCTTGCGCGCAAACCAGCCTTGTTCCATTTCAAGCGCAAACCGAACCGCCTCGCTTGCGCAATGACTCTTTTCGCTGTGCGCCTGCATATCGGCGATGTTGGTGATCGTCCCGTCGTCGCGCAAAAAGGCTATGCTCAGCGGTAGCGGCGTGTTTTTCATCCAAAAGCAGTAGGCTGAGGGGCGCTGGAAAACGAACAACATGCCGTGATTCGGGGCCAGCTGTTCTCGAAACATGAGCCCTTTTGCCCGGGTTTCATCGCTGGAGGCTACTTCCGCGACGATTTTGTGCATACCCGCACGCAACTCGATTTGCGGCAGGATGGGGTTGCGATCTTGCGCCCCAGCGGACCCTGCAAGGCCAAAGGACAAGGCAAAAAGCGCGAGCAGCATGCGGTCGCGTCGGAATTCGAATGTCGCAACAAGGGAGTACCAGCATGTCGCAACAACCTGGCTCCCAACAGCAAGGCTTGAGGTCTTCATCATTGGGGATTAGTTGAGAGCGAAACCGACAAAACAATACCGGACATGAAGCACCGCACATGAAAAAGGCAGGATGACCCTGCCTTCGTAAACCAAATCCTGAAGAAAAGAAAGCGACCTTGCGGTCGCTTTTGGATTACTTCTTCTTTTCTTCTTTCTTGGCGTCAGCCTTCTTCTCGTCTTTCTTGGCGTCCGAAGCGTAAACAGCACCAGCAGCAAACAGGCCAGCCATCAGGATAGCGATCAATTTCTTCATGATTCCCTCTTCTTGGAAAGTTGGTATTGACCAAGTGGTCACTTGCTACAACGTTCAGCGAATGCTTCGGTTGACAGCAGTACTGGAGTGTAATGATGCTCGGCTCGCCTGCCCATGCACTGTAGGAAAAGCGCAACAGTGCAAAGCTTACATCGGCCGCCTCGTCGCAGGGCTTGCTTCATTCTTGTGCAGGACTTCAAAAAAGAAAACCGGCCAGAGGCCGGTTTTGCTAGGGCTGATAAGCGACCGATCAGGCGGGAGCCTGAATATTGGATGCCTGCTTCCCTTTCGGACCTTGGACAACGTCAAACTGCACCCGTTGACCCTCTTTCAGCGTGCGAAATCCGTTCATCTGGATTGCTGAAAAATGTGCGAATAAATCTTCGCCGCCCTCATCAGGCGTGATAAAGCCAAAACCTTTGGCATCATTGAACCACTTCACCGTACCGGTCGCCATTGCAAAACCCATCCATCAAAAAGACTTCAAAACATCCCGATCGAATGATCGAAAACTGAAACGTGCAAGGAAAAACCCTTGATCACGCATGGATTCTCTGTTCTAAAACGGCAAACGTCAAGCTGAAAGCGGCCGCAGGACGGCGCTTTGCCCGATTTTCACGAAGTTTTGAGCGTTTTGGAGCTTGGCCGTCACTTTTATGACAGGAAAACAACAAGGCTGTCTGAAGCCGCGCCTGAAGCGAAAACGCCCGCTCGGGCTTAAAATCAACACATGACAAATCCAACCCTTCCAGGTCTGGTCCTTGAGAAACAAGAGGCCAAGACAAAACCGCCGCCCATGTACCAGGTCGTTTTGCTGAATGACGACTACACGCCCATGGAATTTGTGATCCTCGTCTTGCAAAAGTTCTTTAAGATGGGGCGTGAAAAAGCAACGCAGGTGATGTTGAAGGTGCACCGTGAAGGCAAAGGGGTTTGCGGGTTGTTTCCCCGCGATATTGCGGCCACCAAGGTCGAACAAGTCAGTGGTTTTGCAAGGCAGCACCAGCACCCGCTGCAGTGCGTGATGGAGGAAGCATGATTGCTCAGGAACTGGAAGTCAGTCTGCATATGGCCTTTGTTGAGGCCAGGCAGCAACGTCACGAATTCATCACCGTTGAGCATTTGCTGCTTGCGCTGCTCGACAATCCTTCGGCTGCAGAGGTCCTGAGGGCCTGCGCCGCCACGATTGAGGACCTGAGGAAAAACCTCAGTGGATTTATCAAGGAAAACACCCCGGTCGTTCCGGGTGCCGACGACATCGACACCCAGCCGACCTTGGGCTTTCAACGCGTGATTCAACGCGCGATCATGCATGTGCAGTCGACGTCGAATGGCAAAAAAGAAGTGACGGGTGCCAATGTGCTGGTGGCGATCTTTGGGGAAAAAGACTCGCATGCGGTGTATTACCTGCATCAACAAGGCATCACCCGGCTTGATGTGGTGAATTACATCTCCCATGGCATCACCAAGGCGCCGCAGCCAAAGGATCCGAGTCAGGAAGAAAGCAAGCAAGGCGAAACTGAAGAACAGGCAGCGACCGCGCAAGCCGGACAACCGAGCGCGCTTGATCAGTTCACCAATAATCTGAATGCCGCGGCAAAAGAAGGGCGTATCGATCCGCTCATTGGCCGCGAAGCTGAGGTGGAGCGGGTGATCCAAATTCTATGCCGGCGGCGAAAAAACAACCCGCTGCTGGTCGGCGAAGCCGGTGTGGGCAAGACTGCAATCGCAGAAGGTTTGGCTTTTCGCATCACCCAAAAGGAAGTGCCGGAAATTCTTGGCGATGCCACGGTCTATGCGCTGGACATGGGTGCGCTTTTGGCTGGCACCAAGTATCGGGGCGATTTTGAGCAACGCCTCAAACTCGTGCTCAAGCAACTGAAGGCCATACCGAATGGCATTCTCTTTATCGATGAAATCCACACCTTGATCGGTGCGGGCTCTGCTTCGGGTGGCACCCTGGATGCATCAAACCTGCTCAAACCTGCGCTTTCGTCAGGTCAGCTCAAGTGCATCGGGGCAACCACGTTTACCGAGTACCGCGGCATTTTCGAAAAGGATCATGCGCTTTCGCGGCGTTTTCAGAAGATCGACGTGGGCGAGCCCTCGATCGAGCAGACGGTACAGATTTTGCGCGGGCTCAAATCGCGTTTTGAAGAGCACCACAGCGTGAAATACACCTCGGCCGCGCTTTCAGCAGCTGCTGAACTATCTGCAAAATATATCAATGATCGGCACTTGCCCGATAAAGCCATTGATGTGATCGATGAAGCCGGTGCAGCGCAACGCATCTTGCCCAAGAGCAAACAAAAGCGCACCATCGGCAAGCTTGAAATCGAAGACATCGTTGCAAAAATTGCAAGAATCCCGCCAGCTTCGGTGTCATCGGACGATCGCGGTAAATTGCAGCACCTCCAACGCGATCTCGCCAACACGGTTTTTGGCCAGGATGCCGCCATTCAGGCGCTTGCCGCAGCCATCAAAATGGCCCGATCAGGGCTGGGTAAACCCGAAAAGCCGATCGGATCTTTTTTGTTTTCTGGTCCGACCGGTGTTGGAAAGACCGAGGTTGCGCGTCAGCTTGCCTTCATTCTGGGTATTGAGTTGATTCGCTTCGATATGTCCGAGTACATGGAGCGTCACGCAGTGTCGCGCTTGATCGGAGCGCCGCCAGGTTATGTCGGATTTGATCAGGGCGGTCTGCTGACTGAAGCGATCACGAAAAAGCCGCATGCGGTCTTGTTGCTCGATGAAATCGAAAAAGCCCATCCGGATGTGTTCAATATCTTATTACAAGTGATGGATCATGGCACGCTGACGGATAACAACGGTCGCAAAGCCGACTTTCGAAACATTATCATCATCATGACGACCAATGCTGGTGCCGCTGACCTTCAGAAGCGCTCGATCGGCTTTTCCAGTTCGAAAGCGCCAGGCGATGAAATGGCCGAAATCAAACGGATGTTCACGCCCGAGTTTCGCAATCGCCTCGACGACATCATCAGTTTTGCTGCGCTCGATGAAAACATCATCTTGCGCGTGGTTGACAAATTCCTGATGCAACTCGAAGAGCAACTGCATGAGAAAAAAGTTGAAGCGATCTTCACCGAGAAGCTTCGAGCCTACCTCGCTAAAAAGGGCTTCGATCCCCTGATGGGTGCGCGTCCTATGCAGCGCTTGATCCAGGATACGATTCGGCGTGCGCTCGCCGACGAATTGCTTTTTGGGCAATTGGTGCAAGGCGGCAAGGTTACGGTCGATCTCGATGAAAAAGACGAGGTCATGCTCACGATTGCGAAGGCGGGCGATGTGGCAAAGCCCTCGTCTGATGCCGGTGAGGAAGCACCCGAAGTTGTATCGGTCTAATGTTTTAGATAACCAAAGGGAGACGGCTATGAAAAAAAATGCGATGAGCCCTGCTGCGTGGGCGCTGGGTTTATGCCTGGTCATGAGTCCTGTTGCGGTATCTGCAAACTCGGTGTCCGGCAGCGGTGCTGCGCTCGCTGCCAATTGCGCAAACTGCCACGGTCCTGAGGGTCGTGCAATCGGCAGTGTGCCTGCGCTTGCAGGACAGTCCAAGTCTTATCTGGTTGAGCAAATGAAGGCCTTCAAGGAAGGGCGGCGGACCGGAACCATCATGCATCAGCTTGCAAAAGGTTATACCGATGAGCAAATTGAAGCGATGGCAAGTTATCTGTCCGC
>Ga0214923_10000735_pt1 | contig 48630 bp, 52 predicted proteins | sample LL1510_MetaG_FD_177993 | JGI IMG/M metagenome (GOLD analysis project Ga0214923, IMG submission 177993) | Freshwater microbial communities from Lake Lanier, Atlanta, Georgia, United States - LL-1510 | ecosystem: Environmental > Aquatic > Freshwater > Lake | place: USA: Georgia | collected...
TCGCGGCCGGCATCGTCTTTATCGCATTCCACATAGGGCAATTCTTGGCCTGCCTCTGTGCCAAAAAGATTTTTTTGATGGAAGCAATGGGTGCACCACCAGGCGCCATAAAAAATTGCCCCCGCCTGCTTTAGGGCCTTTGCAAATTTCAACTGCTCCGCCGTGGAAGGGCTAACTGCATCGCCTAAATTGCCTGCCCTAGCGGGCATTTCAAGGGGCGCTACCCACAAGCAAGCAAGCAGGGGTAAAGCCCAGCCAAAACGAGCCATCCTCTCAGGGCAATTGCCTCCAGATTAGGCGAATGGGCCAGCATTCGGGCTTCCGCCTCCCTCGCTTAGCCAAAAGCTGAGACACTGGGGCAAATGGATTTTGCAGGTTGGTGATGGCAGGGGGTGGTTACCGCGACTATTTCAAGGTGCTTGAACTGGAGCGGGGGGCTGATGCTGATGCCGTAAAAAAGGCCTTTAGACGTCTTGCGCGGCAATACCACCCGGATGTGAACCCTGGAGATGCCAGCGCAGAAGCTCGCTTTAAAGAGATAAGTGAAGCCTATGAAGTGCTTTCTGATCCGGAAAAACGCCAACGCTATGAACAGTTTGGCCAATATTGGAACCAGGCCGGTGCGGCGTCAGGAGCTGGTTTTGATGTGGATTTCGGCCGCTACGGCAATTTTGATGATTTCATCAACGACCTCCTAGGCAGGTTTGGAGGCCCAGCCGGGTTTGGCATGGGTGGATTTCCTGGGGCTGGCTCAACCCCTAGCCCAAACCTTGATGCTTCCGCAAACCTAAAAGTTAGTTTTTCGGAAGCATTTCGCGGCTGCGAACGCAGCTTGCAGGTGAATCAAGAGAAAGTTCAGGTGCGCATACCAGCAGGAGTACGCACTGGCAGCAGGCTAAGGCTAAAGGGAAAAGGCAATCTGCAACCCAGCAGTGGCCGCAGGGGCGATCTCTACCTCAATATCCAATTGGATAACCATCCTGTGTGGGAACTTGAGGGGGATTTAATGCGCGCTGATCTTCCCCTAAGCCCAGAGGAAGCGATTCTTGGTGGTGAATTAATTGTGCCCACCCCCGATGGGGAGGCGCTGATAACAGTGCCGGCTGGCATCAATAGTGGCCGCAGCCTGCGCTTAAAAGGAAAAGGCTGGCCCCTACGCCAAGGCAGGGGCGATTTACTGCTCACTATTCAAGTTCAAATCCCATCAGAATTGAATCCGGAAGAGAAACGAATCTATGAACAATTGCGCCAGCTGCGCCAAGGCTTGAAGTTAAATCCAAGAAATCAACTGGTGGTAAATGGTGTTTTGTGATAATGTTAAATTATAAATAGCCTGGAAAGCAGATGAGAATGGGTATTAAGAAATTTTATGTATTATTTTTTATCGGCTTATTGTTTAGCTTTTGCCTTGGCTTGGGTCTTCAGTACCACAGCTTTGCCGCAACCCCCAGGCAAACAGAATCCAATTTAGTTGTTAGACCATTAGATCCCAAGCGGGATATCGAAATTGGCATTCATATTGAGAATGTTTATAATTTATCTCTCAAAGATAAAACATTTAACGCTGAGGGTTGGTTTTGGCTGAAGTGGCCGGAGGCGGTGCAGGAAATAATTACCAAAAACAAAATACCTATTCTGGAAATTGTTGAATTAGTGAATCAAGTGGAAACCTGGGATTCCAATATTCAATTAGACAGTAATGAACCAGAGCTGCTGGCTGATGGAAAGAGGTTGCAACTGGTGCGTTTTTCAGCAAAATTTTACGACGACGTTCAGAATCTAAAGCGCTTTCCTTTTGAAACCCTTGAATTACCGATCACGCTTGAAACCAGGCCCACCATATTTTCCATGGCCGATCAAGCAATCAGCCTCAACCCAAAACTCGGTAGCACAGGGGTTTTAGGCCAATATGCAGGCCTTAATGGCTTTGGCCTGCAAGGTTCATCTTTAACTAAATCAATTTATGCATATAACACAAGCTTTGGTGAAAACAATGGCGAAAAGGGAGGTGAATTTAGCCGAGTTGAATACACCGTTAATTACTCAACAGAATTTTGGCCTTCTTTTTACCAATATATAATGCCCTGGCTTGCTGTGATGGCAATGTTAATTTTAGCGCCCAACCTTGAGGGTAAATTCACGGAATTGCGATTGGCGATTCCTTCCACCGCCCTTTTAACCCTGGTGTTTTTGCAACTTGGCACAAGCTCAGATTTGCCAAAACTGAGCTATATCACCTTCATCGATCAGCTCTATCTCTTTGGATATATTGCTTCGATAGTTCTTTTCGCGCTATTTGTTTGGGGCAGCAATTTGTACGAAACTGCTCCAGCAGAACAGCAGCAAACTGTTATGTTAAAAATAAATCGAATTGATCTTATCTACCAGATCAGTATTATCGCTGGCAGTGGTTTAATCGCCGTTTCCGCCTATCTCTAGGATTCCCCTAGCCAGGTTTTATGCCATGGAACTTTCCTACCGTCCCCGCCGGCTCCGGCGCACACCTGCCCTGAGGGCAATGGTGCGGGAAACCCAGCTAAGCCCCGCTGATTTCATCTATCCCCTTTTTGTGCACGAAGGGGCAACCAATGAAGCGATCGGTGCCATGCCTGGCTGCCAGCGCTGGAGTTTGGATGGCTTAATCCATGAGGTGGGTAGAGCTTGGGAATTAGGCATTCGCTGTGTGGTGTTATTTCCCAAGGTGGCCGATGGCCTTAAAACTGAAGCTGGTGGTGAATCATTTAATGCTGGCGGCCTTATCCCCAGGGCAATCAAACGAATAAAGGAAGTGCATCCCGCCATGACGGTGATGACCGATGTTGCCCTCGATCCCTATTCCTGCGATGGCCACGACGGCATTGTTAGCCAAGAGGGCATTGTGCTGAACGATGAAACCGTTGAAATTCTCTGCCGCCAGGCGGTTACCCAAGCTATGGCCGGTGCCGATCTAATTGGCCCCAGCGACATGATGGATGGCCGGGTGGGGGAAATTCGTGAAGCCCTTGATGCTGAGGGTTTTGAACATGTGGGCATCATTAGTTACACCGCTAAATACGCCTCCGCCTACTACGGCCCCTTCCGCGAAGCCCTGGATTCAGCCCCGCGGAGCACCACAACCAAGCCGATCCCAACTGATAAATCCACCTACCAAATGGATCCCGCCAATGGCCGGGAAGCCCTTACAGAAGCGCTGCTGGATGAACAGGAGGGTGCCGATATCTTGATGGTGAAGCCAGGCTTGGCCTACCTAGACATCGTTCATAGGTTGCGAGCAGAAACCGAACTACCTATAGCTGCCTACAACGTAAGTGGTGAATACGCCATGGTTAAAGCCGCCGCCGAACGCGGTTGGATCGATGAAAAAGCCGTGGTGCTTGAAACTTTGCTTTGTTTCAAGCGGGCCGGTGCTGATTTAATCCTCACTTATCACGCCTGCGACGCAGCAACATGGCTCCGCCAAGGCTGATCTTTTTTGTTGGTTGGGTTTATGCCCCCTGGGGGGCTGCCGCCACCTGCGCACTGATCGCCATGCGCCTGCTTTTTATCGACCAGTTCAGTGAACACAGCCATGGCTGGGGATTGATCGGTAATGGCGCCATCTGCTTCAGCATTGGTTGTGTTTGCAAGGTGTCTTGGGGGTTAGCCAAGCTCAGCAAAGCCGCCCCCCAGCAACGTTGATGCCATGAACCGTCAGGTGCTGCGTTTACTTGTGAGCCTCCCCTGGGTAGCGGCCCTTGTGGTGTTGCTGGCGGTTGTGAAATTGGCTGAACAGCGCAGCAAAGTGCATTGGGGGCTGCTGGGCAGCGGCCTGATTTGCTTCAGCATCGGTTGCTTAGCTCGCACCAGCTTGGGTTTACACAACCTGCGCTCAGCTGAGGATCAAAAGTGACAGCAGCCATCCTGGTGGCGGCAAGCCTTGGCTTGGCAATGGTGGGGCCTCTAGCGCAAATACAAACAAAAGCTCCCGCAGCTTCTGCTGCCCTATTGCGTCAACTAGGGCAGCTAGAGCGGGAATTAGGCCAGCTAGATAGGGCCCTTGGGGAAACACCAAACAGCAAAGAAATCAGCCTTGCCTCCTTGGCTGATGCCCCGGCCGGCAGTTTATTAGCGCCAGCCAATTCAGCCATTCCAAATCAAGCCGATGCACTAACGATTCGCCAGGAATTGCACCTCACCCTGGCCCAAGCACAAGAACTGGCTCTAATAAATGATTTAGCCCTAAAGGAACGCCAAGCCCAAATAAACGAAAGCCAAGGATATGTGCAAAGTGCGAAGGGTTTATTTGCACCAAGCATCGGCTTTCGGGCCCGCGGTGGTTACAGCCAACAAAGCCAATACAATTTCGCTCCCCAAAATAACTTTTCGCTTTATCCCGAATACAGCAGCGTTAGCCAAGCAAATGGCAGCAGCATCAAAACCTATGCCCCCAGTGCCAGCTTTCGAGTTACAAGCGATGGTTGGAATGCACTAACCACTGGTTTTGCTGATATTTCAGCTGGCCTACGGCTTGATTACAACCTTTTAGATCTCAGCCGTGGTCCCACCCTGGCGGCAAGGCAAGCCCAACGCCAAGAAGCGATTGCTCGCTATGGCGATCAACTGCGGGCCACCCAATTAGCGGTGAGCAGCAGCTTTTACAGATTGCAACTAGCTCAACAGTTGGTGCGAATTCGCGAAGCGGTACTCGCAAACGACCTGGTGATCCAAAGCCAGGTAAGGGCCCTTAAGAAGGCAGGCCTTGTACCCCGGCTTGATCAATACCGAATCGAAGCCCGTAGCCAGGAGGGCAAACGACGCCTACTGCAAGCTCTGGCTGATCGCCGCAGCAGCCAGCGGGAACTTTCCAACCTGCTCAACGTTGCCTTTAACACCACCCTCAGCGCCGCCGGGCCAATCAACCTGCAAGCCCCCTGGCCCCTCAGCCTCGAAAACACCCTGGTGCAGGGCTTTTATCAAAATCCCCAGTTGCTAGCCCTAAAAGCGGCGCGGGATGCCCTTTTGCGCCAAGCCGATAGTCAAGCTGCCCAGCTGCTGCCAAACCTGGGCCTATTTGCGGAAGGGGGCTACGGCCAAAACAACATCAGCAACTTTGGCGTAAAACTTCAGGGTTGTTGCGCTGCCACCCACATCCCCGTTGTGCAAAACCAACAGGCAGATTGGGCCGCAGGCTTGCGATTCAATTGGCGGCTTTTTGATGGTGGTATAACCAGCGGCCAGGTGGCCGCCAGCCGCGCCGCAGCTGAACGGTTGAGCCTTGCCAGCGCAAGGGAACGCAATCGAATTCGCCAAGAATTGGAAAGCGCTTTTTTTTACTACGAAGCTTCGCTAGCGCAAGTAGTGGCTGCTCGGTATGGCTACCGCGCCGCCAGGGAAGCACTGCGGGATGCCAGGGCCCGCTATGGAGTGGGCCTTGCCGATTACAGCGATGTGAGCGACAGCCTGCGGCAATTAACTGTGGCCATGGAAGCAAAAGCAGAAGCAATTACCCAGGCAAACCTCAGCTATGCCCGCTTGCTGCGGGAACTTAGCCCTCCCCTGAATCAACTTGATTCGCTTGCCACCAACAATTAATCCCACGCCAAATCAATAACAAAACCAGCAATAAGAACCAAAACCACAACTCCGGTGCGTTGGCATGGAGCAGCACCACCAAAAGCACAGCTGCTAACGCCAACCAAGGCAATTCCCGCCGCAATGGTGTGTGGAACCAATTCATCAGAGCTCCTCTGGATTTTGACGCAGATTTGAACGATCCCAACGCAATTGCCGCAGGGTGCGATAGCTACCGGTGAGATTGCGCAACACTGGCACTAAATAACTAATTGGCGGCCGCCATTCCACATAACTATGGGCCGTGAGGGTAAGCCCTTCCCTAAGCGGAAACACCCTGCTGCCGGCGGAAAGGGTCCAGCGGTAGCCATCTTTTGTGGCAGGGTTGCGACTCAACAACAATTCAGCCCGCATTACGGGGCCATCCTTCACCAATTCCCGGGCCAACTGGGGGTTACCAAGGGTTGTATTCACATCTTCCTCAGTGGCAGGCAGCAAATTCACCCTTTCAACCTCCGCTTCTACGCCGCCAAAGCGGCCCCGCTGCTGCCAATCAGGCACTAATTCCAAAGGCAAGCCCCGCCGCAAACGCCTGGCATCGGCGGGAGAGAAATAAGCCACCGCCCTCAGGGGCAGAGGCCTTAGGCCCTGGAGCGTGCCGAGCCTTTGGCCGGCCTTCACCGTTTGACCGCGCACCACCTGCACATCCAAAACCCTGCCATCCCTATTTGCTTTTAAGGTGCCTTCAAAAGCAAGCCGTTGCTTGGTTACTCGAATCGTGCGGCGCAAATCGTTGATGCGGTAATCGCGCTGCTGCTGTTCACTATCGATCTCAAGTTTGATCTTTTGATATTGATCCAGGGCAGCCCGCTCCTGAATGCGCAAATCAGCAATATTTACAGCTAATTGGGTGGAGCGATCTTCTGTGCTCACTACAGGAGCAGCTAATGGTGCAACCACCTCGCGGGCAGCTAGGTAGCGATAATCGGCAAGTTTTTGGTCGTAAGTAGTTTTCAACTGGCGCAAATTGGCAGCATCGCTATGCAGCTTCACCAGGGCGGTGTTTTTAAGCTTTTGAGCTGCCATCAAGCGGCTGCTATCCCGGCGGTTGAGGTTTGCATTAATCGCAATCAGCTCTGCTAAATCACGGTTTTGACGCTGTAATTCCTGCTCCAAAGCAGGTAGATAGATCCTGAGCAGCGGTTGCCCCCTTCGCACCAATTGACCTTGCTCCATGAATAAATCAAGGATCTGACCGGCTGCCCTCGCATCCAGCAAGGTGGCATCACCTGGCACGGTTAACACCCCACGGCCAACAACTTCCGTGGGCACAGGCCAGAGCAGCACCCAAGCGGCAGTAAGAGCTGCCATCCCAGTGAGGGAAAGCGCCACAGGGCGATAGCCAGGGGCATCAAACACCAAAAAAGCAGGCCACTTAACTTGCAGTTTGCCTGGAATCACCACTAGGCACCATTGGCCTCAACAATGGGAGTAATCGCATCATTGCCATGGGAGTGGAAAGGCTGGGCCACGTGGCCATTCGAGTGGCTGACATGACTAGGGCTAAGCACTTTTACCAACAATTAGGAATGCGTTTGGTGTGGGATGCCCCCGACTGGGCCTACCTGATGGCAGGCACCGATGGCTTAGCCCTACTCGGGCCCAGCTACAAAGCAGCTGGGCCCCATTTTGCTTTTCATTTTGAAGATCGCCCCGAATTGAATTCCCTGCACGCAGAACTGAAATCTGCAGGCCATAGCTGTGGGCCCATCCATGACCATCGCGATGGCACCGCCAGCTTCTATCTCCAAGACCCGGAAGGCAACTGGCTCGAGATGCTCTACGAGCCCCCCGGTGGCATCCCCAGCAACCTGGAAAGGGATGCCAAGCACGCTTGATATCGAAGCAGAAGCACTCCAATTACTGGAGTGGGACAGGCTAGGCCAACAATTGGCCCAATTCGCCGGCAGCGTATTGGGGCGGCAATTATGCGAGGCAATCCCCCTTGCCCCCAACCTTGAAGAGGCGCGGCGGCGCCTGGAGGAAACCGCTGAAATACTTGGCCTCGATGGCCTTTTGGAGGGTGGACTCAGTTTTGCTGGCGTTGCAGACACAACTGAAACCGTGCAGTTATGCGCCAAAGGTGGCTGCAGCGATGGTGAAGCCCTACTGCAATTAGCAAACACCCTTGCTGCCGCCAGGCGCCTGCGGCGTCAAATCGATGATCCCCTGCTCAGGCCAGTTAGCACCGCGTTGCTGGTGGGCTTGCGCACCCTGCCGGAATTGGAACAACAGTTGCGTTTTGCCCTAGAGGAGGGCGGTCGGGTGGCGGATCGCGCCAGTACAGCCTTAGAAGCCCTGCGGCGTCAATTGGCAGCCCAACGGCTCGAGCGGCAGCGGCGCCTCCAGGAATTAATCCGCCGCTGGGCAGGTCAATTGCAAGACAACGTGGTTTCCCAACGCCACAACAGACCGGTGCTTGCCGTGAAGGCCAGCGCCGTTGGTCAAATCCAGGGCCAGGTGCACGACAGCTCTGCCTCCGGCAGCACCCTATTTATTGAACCCCAAGCGGTGCTGACCCTTGGCAATCGCATCGCCGAGCTGGAAGGGCAAGAACGGCAAGAGGAGCGGCGCGTGTTGCTGAACCTCAGCAAAGCGGTGGGGGCTGAAGCCGATGGCCTCGCGGCCCTTCAAAACTGCCTTGCCCGGTTGGATCTCGCCCTTGCAAGAGCCCGCTACAGCGCCTGGCTTGGGGCGGTGAAACCAGAAATTGGCAGCCAGCATTGGCAGCTATTGGAATTACGTCATCCCCTACTGGTGTGGCAAGAGCGGCAGGAGGGGGGTGCGCCTGTGGTGCCGGTGAGTTTGCAGATCGAGCCCAATTTGCGGGTGGTTGCCATCACAGGCCCCAACACCGGCGGAAAAACCGTAACCCTTAAAAGCCTTGGCTTAGCAACACTGATGGCTAGGGCGGGGCTGTTTTTACCTTGCCAAGGCACTGCAAAATTGCCCTGGTGTGCAGCGGTTTTAGCTGATATCGGCGATGAACAATCGCTTCAGCAAAACCTTTCCACCTTCAGCGGCCATGTGAAACGCATTGCCAGAATCCTTACTGCTATCACCAATCTGCAATCGGCAACTAACGGTGATCTGGCTCCGGCCCTAGTGCTGCTCGATGAGGTGGGTGCTGGCACCGATCCCAGTGAAGGCAGTGCCTTAGCCACCGCCCTACTGCAACAACTGGCGGCAACGGTGCAGTTATCGGTTGCCACCACCCATTTCGGTGAATTAAAGGCGCTCAAATACAACGACCCCCGCTTTGAAAATGCCTCAGTTGAATTCAATGAAGCCAGCCTTAGGCCCACCTACAGATTGCTTTGGGGTATTCCTGGGAGAAGCAACGCCCTAGCGGTAGCAAGGCGATTGGGCTTGCCTGAGCCGGTGCTGCAGGCAGCTGAAACCATGCTTGAAAACCAAGGTGCCAGCTCTGTTAACAGCGTTATCTTTGGCCTTGAAGAGCAAAGGCAAAGGCAACAGGAGGCCGCTGAGGAAGCAGCCGCCCTTTTGATGCGGGCAGAACTATTGCACGAGGAACTGCAACAACGCTGGCAGCAACAACAACAAATCAAAATCGAGCAACAGGGCCTGGCCCGCGACCAACTGGTGGGATCGATTCGCGAGGGCCAAAAAGAGGTGCGGCAATTAATCAATCGGCTGCGCCGTGGTGATGCCGGCGGAGAGGATGCCCGCCAAGCGGGCCAGAGGTTAAAAGTTTTAGAAGCGGCTCACCGCGGCCAAATCGCCCCCGAACCTGCAAAGGGCTGGCTGCCCCAGGTGGGTGATCGAGTGCGCTTGCTAAGCCTCGGTAAAGCAGCTGAGGTGCTGGCCATTAGCGATGGCGGCAACAGCCTGCAATTGCGCTGCGGTGTGTTGCGACTCACGGTGCCCCTTGATGGCATCGAAGGTTTACACGGTGAAAAACCAGTGGCACCGCCTCCACCTCCAGCTGCAACTCCAGCAACAGTTGTTAAACCGAGCGCTGCCAGCAGCAGCCCGCGCACCAGCAACAACAGCGTTGATGTGCGCGGCATGCGGGTGCATGAGGCGGAAGCAGTGGTGGAAGAACACCTGCGCCGTTGCCGCGGCACCCTTTGGGTGGTGCATGGCGTTGGCACCGGTCGTTTAAAGCGCGGCCTACGCAGCTGGCTGGAGGGGCTCAATTACGTGGACAAAGTTTGTGATGCCAACCAAGATGAAGGTGGACCAGGATGCAGCGTTGTTTGGCTGCGTTAATCCCACCATTGGCTCACCCCCACGAAATCCAACACGAACATCGGGATGGCAATCCCGCCGCTTTTCGCTGGAGTGTGCTCCTAAACAGTGGCCTTTCAGGGTTGCAGTTAGCCATTGGCATCGGCTTTGGCTCCCTTGCCCTGATCGGTGATGCCCTGCACAACCTCGGTGATGTGGCTGGTTTGTTGCTGGGTTGGGGCGCTGAACAATTAAGCGCAAGGCCCGCTAGCAAACAATTCACCTACGGCTTTGGCCGCAGCACCCAGCTGGCCGCCATGGCCAATGCGGCACTGATCTTGATGGCCTCCGCCGTGGTGATTGTTGAGGGTCTCCAGCGCTTAGCAAAACCGGTGGAAGTTACAGCGGGCCCGGTGGCGGTGGCCGCCTTCATCGGCATCCTTGTAAATCTTGGCTCCGCTCGCTTATTTGGCCATAACCACGGCCACGACCTAAATAAAAAAGCCGCAGTATTACATCTGTTAACCGATGCCGCCGTTAGCGCAGCGGTTCTTGTGAGTGCCCTTTTGGTTCAATTTACCGGCATCCATTGGTTGGACCCCTTAACCGGCATCTTGGTTGGCTTGGCAGTGGCCTGGACCGGTTGGAAACTGCTGCGTCAATCCGTGGTAGTTGCCCTAGACGGGGTGCCCCCCGGCATAAATATGGAAGCAGTTGAAACCACCCTGGCATCCCTACCTGGCGTGGTGAACGTGCATCACATCCATGTTTGGGGGATGAGCACATCGCAAACCGCCCTCACCGCCCATCTGCTCAGGAATCCCAAAGCCGTTAACGATATGGAATTAATCCACCAGGCCAAGCAAGCCCTGGCTGAACTCGGCATCGCCCACTCAACCCTGCAACTAGAGAACCTGCCCTAGGGCAAGCCCACCTGCATCAAACAAGCTCCAGCCGCTGGCATCCACCTCCAAGTGGATAACTTGCCCCAATTGCAAAGCCGCCGCCGGCAGAGCCCTGAACTGCACTTTTTCGCCACTTTCCTGAAGCACCGCCGCCACCAGCACTTCATTACCTAGGGCTTCAATCTGTTCCACCTCCGCGGGCAGATTGCGGTTGGTGGCAGGGGCAAGCCGCAATTTTTCCGGACGTAAACCAGCCGTAAGTTGTTTTCCTAAATAGTTGTGCAGTAATCCGGCCGCCGCTGGCTCCAGGGTTATGCGGCGCCCCCCCAAGAGCACCTGCTCTGCTGAAACCACTTCAACCTTGAGCAGGTTCATGGGCGGTGAGCCAATGAATTGAGCCACAAATAAATTTGCTGGTTTTTGATACAACTCCATGGGGGTGCCGAGCTGTTGCAAACAGCCGCCATTGAGCACGGCAATGCGATGGCCCATGGTCATCGCTTCCACTTGATCATGGGTTACATACACGGTGGTAACCCCAAGGGAACGCTGCAACTCAACGATTTGGCGCCGGGTGTCCCCCCGCAATTTTGCATCCAGATTGCTGAGCGGTTCATCCATCAAAAACACAGCCGGTTCCCGGGCAATCGCCCTACCAAGCGCCACCCTTTGCTTTTGACCACCAGATAATTCTTTTGGTAAGCGATCCAGCAATGGGCCGAGGTTGAGCATTTCCGCCACGTGCTGCACCTGCTTTGTGATGGCTTGCTCCCTGGGCGATCGCACAAATGCAGTGTTGCGGGCCAACCAATCCCGCAGCTGTTGCTGCCAACCACGGTGACCGCTGCGCCTAAGCCCAAAGGCAATGTTTTGCGCCACCGATAGGTGGGGATAAAGGGCATAGCTCTGAAACACCATTGCCACGTCCCTGCGGGAAGGGGGCAGGTTGGTTACGGTGCGCCCCCCCACCAACACCTCCCCTGCGCTTGGGGTTTCCAAACCGGCCAACAGGCGCAACAAGGTGCTCTTACCGCAACCGGAGGGGCCCACCAGCACTAAAAATTCGCCATCTTTAATCTGTAAATCAATTCCGCGTAAAACCTCAACCGCAGAAGCACCACGGCGGGGGGGATATTGCTTGCGCAGGTTTTGAAATTCAACCTCAGCCAAATGGGCAGGGCGAGATATTCAACTTTAATAGGGGATTGGCTAAGGCATTTTGCAGTTCATCGACCAGGCCAAGATCGCCGTTAAGGCCGGCCGGGGTGGCGATGGCATCGCTGCTTTTCGCCGGGAGAAATATGTGCCGGCCGGGGGACCCTCAGGCGGTGATGGCGGCTGGGGTGGTGATGTGGTGATGGTGGCGGATAGCAATCTGCAAACCCTGCTTGATTTCAAATACAAACGTTTGTTTGAAGCAAATGATGGCCGCAGGGGAGGGCCTAACAAATCCACCGGAGCCAGTGCAAACGACCTTGAGATCAAAGTGCCCTGCGGCACTGAAGTGCGTGAGTTACCAAGCGGCATGTTGCTTGGCGATTTGGTGAATGAGGGGGAAAAACTGATAATCGCCAAGGGTGGCAAGGGGGGGCTTGGCAATGCCCATTACCTGAGCAACCGCAACCGGGCCCCAGAAAAATTCACAGAGGGCAAAGAGGGCGAACAAAGAGAATTGCAATTAGAACTAAAACTTTTGGCTGAAGTGGGTTTAGTGGGCATGCCAAATGCCGGCAAAAGTACCCTTATTTCAGTGTTATCAAGTGCCAGGCCAAAAATTGCCGATTACCCCTTCACTACGCTGGTGCCAAACCTTGGCGTAGTACGCCGTCCCAGTGGCGATGGCACAGTATTTGCAGATATCCCTGGCTTAATTGCTGGGGCGGCTAGGGGGGCTGGGCTTGGCCATGATTTCCTACGGCACATTGAACGCACAAAGTTATTGATTCATTTAGTTGATTGCTCAACCAGTGATCCCCAAGCTGATGCAATTACACTATTAAATGAATTACAAGCCTATGGCCATGGATTACCGGAGCGGCCCAGGATCACAGTGCTAAGTAAAAGCGAATTAATAGATGTCGAACAACAAAAAGAAATCCAAACAAACCTGGAAACAGCTTTACAACAAAAGGTTGCCCTTATTTCAGCCGCCACCGGATATGGCCTCACCAGCTTGCTGCAAGCGGTGTGGCTAGAACTTGGCATTGAAAATCCCTAACTGGGAAATTGATTGTTCAAGCCAACTGATTGGCCCAGGGCATGAATCGCTCCAATTGCTCTTGATTACAGGCCGCCAGGGTTGGATAACTGGCATCAGCTTCTGCAGATCCCTTGGTTAAAGGGAAAGGCGGTGCTGCAATTGAGCGCAGGGGGCACTGCAATTCCTGCAGCATCAGCCACACCGCAGCGATGTCCCACACCTTGGGCGTAGCTTCCAAGGCCGCCAACATCGTGCCTAACCCAACCCCAAGCAGATTGAGGCTTGCCACACCAAGCATGCGGGTTTTAGCTGGAAATGGTTGCTTAAGCCTGCCTAAAACCTTGATTGAACGGGTGCAAAGGCTGGCGCAACTACAGCCGTGGCGCGGGCCGCCGGGGCTAGCCAGGGAAACCCCATCGCGCCACACGCCCTTGCCCTTGATGGCAACAAAGCGTTGACGCAAGGGCGGCACATCCAAAATTGCCGCCACGGGCCTACCGCCATCAAAACGAGCCATGGAAATTGCCCAAATTGGCAAACCCACGGAGAAATTTGTAGTGCCATCAAGGGGATCCACTACCCAGTAACAATCTTCCGCAGGCACCACGGTGCTGCCTTCTTCACTCAAAAGGCCATCGCCGGGATAAATCCGAGCAAGGCCAGCGGCCAAGGTGCTGTCACTCCATTGATCACAGGCGGTAACGAGGCTGCCATCGGCTTTAAGAGCACTGCTGATCTGGCCGAAATCCTTACGCTGGCGATCAGCCACCAGATCAACCAATTCAAACAATGCTTGCCATTGGTGATCAACAGGGAAACTGTTTTGGGGCGAGGAGTGCAGCTCAGGCATCAAGGTTTAGGGCAAGTAAATCGCCAAGGGCCCGTTGCACCCTTTGCTGAAATAAGGCGGTGTCAACTCGTAAAAGCAGGATGCCCGCCAGCAACAAACCAAAGGCCTGCAGCAAGAACACACTGGCATAGGCGCCGTAGCTGTTTTGATTACCAAAGAAACCGCCAAACAAACTAAGTAATCCCCCGCCTGCAATGGTTGCAAACCCACGGGCATAGGCCTGGGCTAATCCCCATAAGCCGATAAAGGTGCCCGCCAGTTGGGGGGAGGTGAGGCCAAGCATCAAGGTGAGGCAAGCATTTGTGCCAACGCCTGCTCCGTAGCCAAATAAAACAAGGGCAAATTTAAAAAGTGGCAGCGATTGGAATAAGCCAGAGGCTGCAATTGCCACTAGAAAAACAGCCGACACCGCCCCACCGATGAGGGCGGTGCGTTGGGGGCCAAGCTTTGGCACCAGGAGAAAACCGGTGCTGGCAATACCCACCAAGGTACCCATGCCCCAAAGGGCATTTAGCCTGGTGGTATCGCATACGGTCATGTTGAAAACGGCGCCGCCATAGGGCTCAAGTACGGCTTCCTGCAGAAATAAACTGACCGTAAATAAACACAGCACACAAAAAAAATAGGCCACCTGGGGATCGGCCCGCAGCAATTTAATCGAATCGTTAAAACCCAACTCTTGGATTTTACGTGAAATAGCAGTTGCTGGTTTTGGGCCATTGGCAAGCGAGGGTTCAACCCCGATTACCGCAACTAAAATCAAGCCAAAAATAACCATTGGCGCTAATACCGTGAGCTCACGAACGGCGGAGATCACCAGGCTTAAATCGGTGCTGGCACAGGCACTACCCAAAAAGCGACTGGCAAAAATTGCACCAACAACAATGCCAACCGTGAGCATCGACCACACCACCGACACCAGGGCGGGCCGTTCCCGTTCATTGGTGATATCAACCAAAAGGGCAGCAAAGGGGGTGGAACTGGCGGAGATAGCTGTGCCATAGAGCAGAAAAACCAAGGCCAGCACAAGCGAGCGCGTTACCACCGCGGCGCTATCGCCTGCCTGGGCTGCGGCCGCTATCCACAGCACTGTGCTGCCGGCAAGCCAAAACAAAAGGCAAAAAGCTGCTGCACCGCCAAGGATGAATGGGGTGCGGCGTAAACCTCCAAGGCGGCACTGATCAGAGCGCTTGCCAAACCACACCCGCGTAAAAGCAACCAATTGCTGGCAACCCAAGGCAAGGGCCGTTAACACAGCCGGCACCTGGAAATCATCAATCAATAAACGATTAAATATCCCCAGGGTGAGCACTGCAAGGGCACCTAAACACGCCTGAAATAAACCAAGCCTTAGGGCTAAAAACAGCAAACGGGAAGAGGGCAAGGGTTTGAGTGCTACTGAGGTGCCGCTTGAATTAGGCAAGGAGAATTGGTGGGCACTGGAATAACAGGTACGTCTGTGATTGGGTCCCTTGTGGGCTTAGTGGGCAATTGGGGTGGGGTACAGCGCAGCACCCGATCAAGACCGGTGCGCCGTTGCAGTTGGGCAACGTTGGTGTTGTACTTACTAACAGCGTCGGAATATGCAACCTCTGCGGTGGTGGCATCCCGCTGACTATCAACAACATTGCGTTGGGTGCCAACCCCAGCTTGGAAGCGCAAACGGGCTAGGCGCAAGGATTCGCGGGTGGATAAAACCTGTCTTGAGGTGGTAATTAAATTACGGATTTGAGCCTGCAGAGAAAAATAGGCCTGCTCAACTTCATAGCGGATTGCATCCCTTTGAGTGGAAAATTTATAGGTATTTTCAGTTGCCAACTGGCGCTGTTGACGAGCTTGGGCGGCCGCTTTACCGCCATCAAATATGTTCCATTTTAAGTTTAAACCAACGTTTTGATATAATGATTCAACAACTAAACCCATATTTGCAGGCCCAGCAACGTTCGACTGTCCAAAGGTTTTGTCCCAACCTGATGTGCCGAAAATACTTAAAAATGGTTGAACATTTCCGAGGGAGCTATTTGCGTTAGAATTGGCTATTGAAACGTCAAGAATTAAATTGCTCAGTTCTTCTCGAAATGCATAGGCAGCAACGATGCTTTCTTGCAACGAAGGCTGCCAAACCCCCAGTAGGGTTGATGGATCAGCTGACGTTGGCGTTATGTTTTGGGGAAGATCAAGCAAACGGGCTAGGTCTCTGCGGGCTATAGATTGCTGCAATAAACCATCGGTGAGTTTTTGTTGGTCGCGGGCCAACTGGGTTTCGGCCTCCATCACATCAAGCTTGGTGGCCACACCCGCCTGCAAGCGAGCCCTGGCATCGCGCAAATTAACTGAGGAGGATTGCACCGCAGATTTACCAATCCGCACCTGATCATCTGAATTTTGTAAATTGAAGTAAGCAGTTGCTGCCTGCAGACGCAATTCGCGCAGGGTAATTAGATATTGATTTTTAGCCTTTTCAAATTGATCCCTGGCGGCAGCAATCTGGGGCACCCGCTGGGGATTAATCAAATCCCAATTGAACTTTAAAGATGAACCTGCTCCATATATTTGCGTTTGAGTTTTAAAAGCATTCGCATCATATGGGTTGTTTGGAGTAACAATATCACTACCGTAGTTTTGGGTTCTACTGCCAAAACTACGAGAAGGGAATCCGTCAGTGCTAAGGCTTAAAGTTGGGTACCAGGCGGAAATTTGGGCTCTTAGATTTGATTTAGCCTGTTCAACCTGGGAAGCGATTGCCTTCAATTGGGGGCTGTTCACTTCAATTAATCTTTCCACTTCCCTTAGTTTTAGGGGGCGGTAATCAACAATTCGTACCTGGGCTGGGTTGGTGGGTAAAGCCAGGGGGGCAGGGGCCGCAAGATTATCTAAATCAGCGGGCAAATTAGTGGCTGCTGGCGGCACCACCTCAGGGTTTGATTTCGGCCGGGGACCCTTCACCTTGATGGCATTGGGCAATTGCTCAGGGCTGGGATCAAGGGAATCATTGGCCCAAGCAGCCGTTGGCCCGGCGGCCAAGACGAGGGCCAGCATCAAGCTGCGCATGCGTCTAGCCACCTTCACCTTCCAGAAATTATCTGTAAAGAGAATTTAGGTTGTTTTGAGCCTTCAACGCAGGCAAGCAGCCACGACTTCAGCTGCACCCCCCACCACACAAATCGGCACGCCAAGCTTTTTTTCCACCTGCTCGAGCCTTAAATCATCAAGAAACACCGCATCCCCCTGGCGCAACAGCACCGCCGGCAGCAGCAAAAGCTCACCCAAATTGCGATCGGCTAGCCCCTCCAGCAGATCGGAGCCGGTGAGCAAACCCGTTACCACCTGATCGCAGCCCCAGTAGGGACTTGGCAATGGCTGCAATTGCAGATCGAGGCCAGCCACTTTCTTGAGGCGCTCCACCACCGGCAGCAGCGCTTCCCCCACCAAACGGCCCACCACCCAGCTGATCCGCTTTGGAATTGCCAAACTTTGGGGTAGTGCTTTGGTGGCTTGATCAAGCTCCTCAAGGAAAGCGCGAATGCTGCCCACTCCATTTTCCTGTTGGGGAAAATCGGCATAGCTAGCCCGCGGCGGCAGGGGTAAGCCAGCCATCAAATACCACTCATCCGATAACCAGGCCCAAGGGTTACCAAAGCGTTTTTTAAAACCCGCCTGCAGGGCCTCCACGGCCGCAATCGTTTGCAAAGCTGTGGGCCGATCCACGGGTATTAAGCCATCTCCATCAGGGCGAAAGCGGGTTAAACCCACTGGCACCACTGCAACAGATAGCACCGCCGGCCAATCACCGGCAGCAAAACCAGCAAGATCGTTCAAGCTGGCGATTAGGGCTTCGCCATCATTAATTCCTGGGCACACCACCACCTGGGCGTGAATTTGCAGTTGCCTTTTTTGAAACCATTCCAATTGTTGCAACAACAAACCAGCTCTTTCGTTTTGCAATAGGCGGCTGCGCAGGTCTGGTTCTGTGGCATGCACAGACACATAAAGGGGCGAAAGGCGCTGCTCTTCAATTCTTTGCCAATCTGCAGCGGTGAGGTTGGTGAGGGTTAGGTAGGAACCGTAGAGAAAACTAAGCCGGTAATCGTCGTCTTTTAAATACAAGCTATGGCGGCGGCCCGGGGGTTGTTGATCAATAAAACAAAAGGGGCAATGGTTATTACATTGCCGCAAACCATCGAATAGGGCCTCTGTAAAACCAAGGCCTAGGCCATCATCGGCATCTTTTTCGATTTCAAGGCGATGGATTTCACCGCTGGGATCTTCCACCTCCAGCAGCAGTTCCTCATTGCCGCAAAGCATCTGCAGATCAATCAAATCCCTGGGGCGCATGCCATTGATGGCGATCAAGCGATCACCGGCTTGGAAGCCGAGTTCAGCGCCGATCGATCCGGGTTCAACACTTGCCACCACAGCAGGTTGGGGCGTGGCTGCCCCAGGGTTGCTATTAAGGGGAATACCAGAACTTGGCTCCAGCCACACGGCTTTAAACCCAGCGAACTAACCCAGTGTGGGGTTTCCCGCCACCAACCCAAGCAATAGGGCACCAAATAACAAGCGATACACCACAAAAGGCCAGGTGCTGTTGGTTTTTAAAAACTCCAGCAACCAGGCGATCGCCAACCAAGAAACCAAAGCTGCCGAACAAATTCCAATTAGCAAAGGCAGTGGGGCATAGGTGGCACCTGCCTTGAGGGCATCCTTTAATTCCACTAAGCCGGCCAGGGTGATCGCCGGAATTCCAAGCAGGAAAGAAAAGCGGGCCGCATCGGAGCGCTCCCAGCCGCTAAGCAATGCTGCCGTGAGGGTGCTGCCGGAACGGGACACGCCTGGAATGATTGCCAGGGCCTGGGCTAAACCCACCACCAAACCATCCCCTGGTTTCACACCCTGCAACTGCAGGCGCCGCTGGCCGATCCGTTCGGCTAAGGCCAGCAATAGGGCCATCACAATCGACACAATGCCAATTGAGGCAAGGCTGCGCAGGGGTGATGCTCCATAGCCCGGCCAAAACAATTTGATTGCCAAACCCGCCAAAACAATCGGCACCGTGCCCAAGGCAATCGCCACCCCCAAACGGGCATCTTGGTGGCCCCAATCACCGCCCCGCAGGGCCCTAGCGATGCCTTTCAAAACCTGGCTTAAATCGCTGCGGAAATAGGCGATAACCGCAAGGATGCTGCCAAGTTGAATCACTGCTGTAACGGCCACACCGGGGTCACCCCAGCCCAACAGCACCGGCACCACCTTGAGGTGGGCGGTGCTGCTGATCGGTAAAAATTCCGTGAGGCCCTGCACTACCCCCAGCACCAAGGTGCGCCAACAGGCCTCCAACAGGGTTAAGGGGGTTGCGGGGTTCACGATTAAGAAGTTTGCGCAGCGGCACCTTACGGCTCACTGCAGTTTGTGGGCTTAGGGCTTTAAGGTTATGAACCTTTGTTCACAATTCCTTTGGCGCGTTCCGGCACAGCAACCTTGAATCAGGTGCAGCCGGCCGCTCCTACAGAAATTCTTTGGCTGCCCCAGCAGTTTCAATTACCACTAAGAAATCAAATCTCAGCGCCACTTTTGGCGGCCCTGCTGGTGAGTTTGCCTGTGTTTCTGCAGGCACCCTTGGTGCGCCAGCAACCCGCCTTGGCTTCAATTTTCACTTTGCTATTGCTGGCCATTGGCATCCTCAAAAGGGGCACTTGGGGCAATTTGATAGTTGGATTTAGCGGCAGCTGGCTGGCTGGTTGTGTGTTCTGGGGTTGGCTGAGGCTCCATCCCCTCTGGCATCTACCGGTGGAAGCTTTTGCGCTGCCCATCGCGTTGGCTGGGCTTTGGGGACCATGGCGCCAGGCAGGACAATTTTATTTAGGGGCATTGCTAGGCACTGCCTGCACCGATGCGGCCATGGCCCTATGCGGTGTTATGCCCCTATGGCCGCAGGTTTTAGAAGCCGAACCAGCAGCAGCCCAGCAGTTGCTTGCAGAGGCGGCGGCCTTAGTGCTGCAACCCAGCCACTTGCTGGTGGTGACAATTTTTGCTGTTGGGATGCTTTGTTTTAGCCGCTGGTTGTGGCTTAAGGGCCAAGGCTGCCGAGTGGTGGCCGCTTGCCTTGCCACCACATTGTTGGTGGATGGAATTTTCCTATTTCTTGCCCTGCTCAGCCCCCAATTCAGCGGCTTGGTTTAAAGAACTGCGAATGGATGGGCCAATAACGGCTAAGCATTGCAAAGGCTTCTGTAACGTTGCTGTTTAGACCTGCTACGGCCCCGCATGACCAGGATCAACCGTTGGCTTGCCACCCTGCTCTGCAGCGTTTTGCTATTTAGTTGCCTTTTGGGCCTTCAGCCCCAACTGGCCCAAGCAGACGAACTGCGCAATCTGGCCGACGACAAAATCGCCCAGGCCCAAGGCAAGGTGGATCTAAACAACTCCTCAGTGCGTCGCTTCCAGCAATTCCCTGGCATGTATCCCACCCTTGCCGGCAAGATCGTTGTGGGTGGTCCTTACACAGATGTTGATGATGTGCTCAAGCTTGATCTGAGCGAACGCCAAAAGGAATTATTCGAGAAATATCGCTCCAATTTCACCGTTACCCAACCAGAAATCGCCCTAAATGAGGGGTTTGATCGCATCAACGACGGGCAATACCGCTGATCGCTTCATCTACCTACCCCCCAGATACTGATCCCTTCCCAATCGATTGGGATGTCGTTGTGGTTGGGGGCGGAGCAGCTGGATTAATGGCTGCCTTAGAGCTGCCCAAGGCCCTGCGGGTGTTGCTGCTTTGCCGCGATGGGGAGCGCCGCTCCGCCAGCCGCTGGGCCCAAGGCGGACTTGCAGCTGCGGTGCGCTCAGACGACAGCCCAAGCCTGCATCGAGCCGACACCCTACGGGCCGGTGCAGGCCTAGGGGAACCGGAAGCGGTGGATTTATTGGTGCGAGAGGCGCCTGGTTGCGTTGAGCGGCTCTTGCAGCTTGGCCTGCAACTAGATCGTGATGGCAACGAATTGAGCACCACCCTGGAGGCGGCCCACAGCAGAAGGCGGGTTCTCCATGCCCGAGACCAAACGGGCCTAGCCCTGGTGGAGCTACTGGAGCAACGGCTAAAAGCCCAGGCCAATGTTTGCTGCCTGCAGGGGGGGCTTGCCACACAACTTTGGCTAAAAGCAGGCAAATGCTGTGGGCTCCAGCTGATCTATGGCGGCCAGCTCGGTTGGCTGCGGGCGGGGGCTGTGGTGCTGGCCACCGGTGGTGGTGGCCACCTATTTGCCAACACAACAAATCCAGCCAGCGCTCGCGGTGATGGGGTGGCAATGGCCTGGGAGGCCGGTGCAGTGCTGCGGGATCTGGAATTTGTGCAATTTCATCCCACGGCCCTAATGCATCCCGGGGCACCCCATTTCCTGCTTTCAGAGGCATTGCGGGGGGAGGGAGCGCAACTGCTAAAAAGCGATGGGAAACCGCTTGGGGCCTGTGAAATGCTGCCCCGGGACCAACTCAGCCGCGCCATGGTGCGGGAAATGCAACGCAGCGCCGAGCAGCGCCTCTGGCTGGATCTCAAGCCGGTGGGTGAAACAAAGCTGCTGCAACAGTTTCCAATGATTCTGAAACGCTGCATTGAGCTAGGGCTTGCTCCGCTGCAACAACCATTGCCTGTGGCACCAGCGGCCCACTACTGGATGGGGGGCATTGCCACCAACCTCGAAGCCGCTACTTCACTGCCCGGGCTATACGCGGTGGGGGAAGTTGCTAGCAGCGGCGTCCATGGGGCAAATCGCTTGGCAAGTAATTCCTTAAGCGAATGCTTAGTGATGGCCCATCAATTGCGAATGCTTAACCCCTTGAGTAATCCTGTTGGCCGAAGTTTCAACAAAAAAGTGAGCAGCTTAAATTGGACTTGTGAACAAACTTTAATACTGAAGGCCCAGCAAGCAAGCGAAAAGCTTCGCTGGCTCTGCTGGCAAGTGGCGGGGGTGGAGCGCTGGGGCCGCAGCCTAGTGGAAGCTATAAAAATAGCCACAAAAATTCAACAGGAATTAAATCTATCAAAGGTTTTGAAACCAATTTTAGAACAGCCACAGGGTGAATTACATAACATTAGCGAGGCGCAACTAACGCAATTTGAAGTTTTATGGGATCAGCGCCAACGCAATCTAGTTAGTTTACTTTTACTTAAAGCCGCTGCTTTTCGCGAAGAAAGCCGCGGCGGTCATTTTCGCCGTGATGCCGTCGCCGCTCTGCCCTATTGGTGCCGCCACAGCCTGCAAAGAATAGGCGAAAAGCTTTCCACAGCTGCTGTGGGCTAAGCAATTAGCAATTAATTAAAGCTAAAGCCTCAAAAAGCTCGATCACCTTTATAGGCGCTTAAATCAGCCAATTGGCTAAGCTTTTTTACACCTGAATCAAGCTTGCCATTGATTTCCCAGCTGGGGAAACCATCAATTTTTTTTGCTTCGCACAGGGCCGCCTGGGAATTTTTGCCATCCACAGCGCATTCAACAACATTCAGCTTGGCAGTTGCTTGTTTGCCAAACAACTCCTTTTGTTCACGGCAGTGGGGACACCAATAGGCGGAATACATCGTTGCACCCGTATTAGTTAGGTGTTCCGCCAAAGCAATCTTGGCTGGATTGCTCTGCTTAATTACCACTGGGGGAACACCTTTTTCGGTTAAAACAGCAGGTCTATCGGCAGCAGCAGCCCAGGCCAATGCAATCAAAGCAACTAATAAAGCGCCAATTACCGAGCGAAAAATCAACTGGCCAATATCCTGCCATTCCCTACCGAAATAATGAAAAATTAAAAGGGCAATACTAAGTGCTGCAGATAAAAAACAAAATGCGCAAATTGCTTGGATCTTAAATAGCATTAACCCCACTAATACAAGGCTAAACACCGCCATTGCCAGGCTGATAAAAAAGCCTAGGTGCCAAAACAAATCTGGATTACGGCCACTGCGGCGGGCGCCGAGGCCACCCTTAGTTGATATCGATTGGCTACTTAACCATTGCTGCAGGGCCGGGAGCAAGGGCAACAGGCATAGCAAAACAAGGGTGGCATAGGCAAAAAAGCCAAACAGGGCAAGCGGTTGGCCCGCCACCGTGCCCCAAGCGCTATTCAGCACCTTGTTGCAACCGCCAGCAGCTCCGGGGCAACTGAGTTCACCAATTACACCCCAGCTGGAAAGACTTATCGATGCGGTGTCGATGGCACCAATGGTGGCAAGGGCCCCCATCACTGGCCTCACCCAACGGTGCAATACGGGCTCTGGGCGCTGGCGAGTGGTTGTCAAAGGGCTAATTAGCTGATTTTGATAGTTTGACAGTGAACGTCTTCAATGGGGGTAGCCGTTAAGAGCCTGCCTTAATTGCCGCACCCGCTGGAGGTCTACCGGGTTAAAAAGTTGGCCATCACACTTCAGCGAACTAGCAACAATTACCCCATCAACCAAAGCTGCCAAAACTGGCGCACCATGTGCTGCAGGTTAGGTTTAAACATTGGCCGATGCTGCCATGGCCGCTGAAGGGTTGATCACCAAAAAAGCAACAGTTGCCTTCTCTCACCTTGGTTGCGAGAAGAACCGCGTTGATACAGAGCACATGCTTGGTTTGCTTGCTGAGGCTGGCTATGGCGTTAGCGCTGACGAAGCAGAAGCCAATGTGGTGGTGGTTAACACCTGTTCATTTATCCAAGATGCCCGCATGGAATCAGTGCGCACCTTGGTGGAACTGGCGGAACAGGGCAAACAAATCGTGATTGCGGGTTGCCTTGCCCAGCATTTCCAAGCGGAATTGTTGGAGTCGTTGCCGGAAGCTCGCGCCATTGTTGGCACCGGCGACTACCAACACATTGTTGAGGTGCTCGAGCGGGTGGAGGCAGGCGAAAGGGTAAATCGTGTTAGTGCCGTGCCCACCTTTGTGGCCGATGAACATCTACCCCGCTACCGCACCAGTTCCGAGGCAGTTGCATACCTCAAAGTGGCTGAAGGTTGCGACTATCGCTGCGCCTTTTGCATCATTCCCAAACTTCGCGGTGATCAACGTTCACGAACAATTGAATCGATCGTTGCCGAGGCTGAGCAACTGGCGGCCCAAGGCGTAAAAGAACTGATCTTGATCAGCCAGATCACCACAAACTATGGCCTTGATCTCTATGGCAAACCGCAACTGGCGGAACTGCTGCGGGCCCTTGGCAAGGTGGAAATCCCCTGGATCCGCGTGCATTACGCTTACCCCACCGGCCTTACCCCTGAGGTGTTAGCCGCCTATCACGAGGTGGCAAATGTGTTGCCATACCTCGATCTGCCCCTACAGCACAGCCATCCCGAGGTGCTGAAGGCCATGAACCGCCCCTGGCAGGCGGGGGTAAACGGCGAGTTGCTGCGGCGCATCCGCCAGCAGCTACCCGATGCGGTGCTGCGCACCACTTTCATCGTGGGCTTTCCCGGCGAAACCGAAGCCCATTTCAACCACCTACTGCAATTTGTGGAAGAGCAACGCTTCGATCATGTGGGCGTGTTTTGTTTCTCGCCGGAGGATGGCACCGCCGCCGCCAGCCTCCCTGATCAAGTGCCCGCTGCCATTGCCGAGGAGCGTCGCGGCCGTTTGATGGAAATCCAGCAGCAGATCAGCGCTGAATGCAACAGCGCTTGGGTGGAGCGCATCGTTGATGTGTTGATCGAGCAGGAAAATCCAGCCAGCGGTGAATTAATTGGCCGCTGCTCAAGGTTTGCCCCTGATGTGGATGGCGAAGTGCGCATTCACCCCGGCAGCAATGGCGGTAGCGCCGCCCCAGGCACCATGGTGCCAGTGCGCATTACCGCCGCTAGCGTTTACGACCTTGAGGGTGAAGTGGTGGGTATTGAAGCGATGCTGGAAAACGGAAAGAACGCCGCAAGGCGTTCCTGATGGGTAGATCAAACCCGCCGCTTCGTAAGCAACGCCAAATTTTTCTTTGGGCATCAGGCCTTAGCACCGCCGGTTCCTTTGCCGGCCTCACCGCAAAGGGTTGGGTGTTGATGAATGGCACCAGCAATCCGCTGGTGCTGGCCCTGCATTTTGCTCTGCTATCACTGCCAACCTTGCTGGTGAGTGGCCCCGCAGGGGTGGTAACCGATCGCCATGGCTGCGAAAAGGTGCTGGTGTGGGCCCAGTGGGGCCTATTGGCCGGCGGCAGCCTCGGCGCCATAGCCATCCCCATCAGCAGCGGCCTGAATCAAGCCTTGCTGCTACTGCTGAGCACCCTGGTGGTGGGCATAGCAAGTGCCTATGAGCTCACTGCCCGCAATAAATATTGCTCCCTACTGGTAGATAGCCCCCAAGAGCTTGGCGCATACCTCACAAGTTTTTCTGTGGTGTTCAACGTGGGCAAGTTGGTGGGGCCACCGATTGGCGGCTGGCTGGTGGCTTTCACCGGCCCTTCCCTTGCTTTATTGCTTGATGCCAGCTCCTACCTGTTACCCATAGCAACGGTGGTGTGGCTGTTGCACCCCCGCCGCGATCAGGAAAAACGTAGTGGCCTCTCCATGGGAACCAGCCTTGGCGCCGCCTGGCGCGGCTGTGGCAAACCACTTAGGCAAGCGCTTGGTTTCACCGCATTGTTTTGTTTAGTTGGATTTTTTCACCCCGGGTTAGCGCCCTACATGGCCTTCAAATTGGTGGGTGCTAGCCCCCAGGATTTGGGTTTGTTCACCAGCATCCTGGCTGCTGGCAGCATCAGCGGCGGCTTAGTGCTGCAACGCCATAGCCTCTGGTTAAGCCAAAGGCCAGGGCTGCTTTTGGGTAGTTGCGGCTTGGTAACAGCCTTAGGACAACTCGGCCTTGCCATTGGTGGCCAACCCTTGTGGAGCTTGGCGATGGCCTTCGCCATTGGCGCCGGCACGGCAGTGCTGCTATCGGGTGCAAATTTGATCTGCCAAGTGGGGGCACCGCCTCAGTTGCGGGGGCGCATGGCGGGGCTTGCCCAGATCGCATTTCTTGGCGGCGGCGGCCTCAGTGGCCTGCTGGCAGCTGGCATAACAGAGGAATTGGGCCTCAGCTGGTGCTGCGCCCTGCTTGGAACCATTGGCCTGGGGCTTGCGATGGCTGAACTGTGGCGCCACGGCAAGCAAAAACTAGTGCTGGCCGAATAGCCCCGCGCTCAGATCAGCTTGATTCCCTTCAGCAGCTTAGTGAGCACCACCGCAGCGGTTAAACCAGCAGCTAGAAAACCAAAATAGAAGGCGATACCCATGGCGACAGCCCGATTAAGCAACTATTACAGCAGAAGCGGGGCTGCGGAGCGATCAAACCGACTAAGGTTTCACCACTAAGGCGCTAGTTGCTGCCATGCGCACACTGTTTGTATATCCAGAGTTCCCAAAAACCTTCTGGAGCTACGAAAAGATCCTGGAGTTGGTTAATCGCAAGGTGCTCTTGCCACCTTTGGGTTTGGTAACTGTTGCTGCCCTACTGCCGCAGCAATGGCAGATGAAGCTGGTGGATCGCAATGTGAGGGAGGTAACGGAAGAGGAGTGGAACTGGGCGGAGCTGGTGGTGATCTCCGGAATGATCGTGCAGAAGTCGGATATGGCGGTTCAAATTGCCAAGGCAAAGGAGCGGGGCCTACCCGTAGCGGTTGGAGGCCCTTTTGCCAGCTCCACCCCAGACGCTCCTGAACTAAATCTGGCTGATTTCAAGGTGCTTGATGAGGGGGAGATCACCCTGCCGATGTTTATCGAAGCAATTGAACGGGGTGATACCAACGGCAGGTTTAGTTCAAATGGCGAAAAACCAGATGTAACTTCCACCCCTGTTCCACGCTTTGATCTACTTGAGCTTGATGCATACGATTCCATGAGTGTGCAGTTCTCTCGAGGCTGCCCATTTCAATGCGAATTTTGCGATATCATCGTGCTTTATGGCCGCAAACCACGCACCAAAAATCCTGAGCAATTAATAGCTGAACTGCAAGCGCTATACGATTTGGGCTGGCGACGTTCGATATTTTTAGTAGACGATAATTTCATCGGCAACAAGCGCAATGCCAAGTTGCTTCTGCCCGCCATGCGCGAATGGCTCAGTGAACGGGGTTACCCCTTCAGTTTTGCAACAGAAGCATCGGTGGATCTCGCCGCTGATGAGGAGCTGCTGCAATTGATGGCCGAGTGCCGCTTTGAATCGGTTTTCCTTGGCATTGAAACTCCAGATGAAGCGAGTTTGTCGGTGGCTGGCAAGCATCAGAACACCCGCAGTTCCCTTGAGGAAGCGGTTGATCGCATCACCTCCTATGGCATTCGCGTGATGGCAGGTTTCATCATTGGCTTTGATGGTGAAGAGGCTGGCGCCGGTGATCGCATTGTGCGCTTTGTGAGCCTCACTGGCATACCAGCGGCAATGATGGGCATGTTGCAAGCCCTACCAAACACAGGCCTATGGCATCGGCTTGAGAAAGAAGGGCGCTTAATCCAAGAAAAAGCAGACGCTAAAGGTGTTAACCAAACCAACCTATTGAATTTTGTACCCACACGGCCGATTCGTGAAATTGCGAATGAATACGTACAAGCATTTTGCCAACTCTATGAACCAAATGCCTATATAGATCGTGTTACCCACTATTACCTAAAGATGGGCAAACCCCGCTGGCACGCTTTCTATAAGGCAGAAAAATCCGATCAATCCAGCTTGCCTAGTTTCACAGACATAAGGGCACTATCAATTGTTGTGTGGCGCCAAGGTTTCAAACGCAATACCCGCTTCCGCTTCTGGAAATCGCTTGCGATTATCGCCATGCGCAATCCAATACTGCTTGAGCAATTCCTCGTGGTACTTGCCCACAATGAACACTTCCAAGAATATCGCGGTGTTGTAACTAAGGAAATCCAAGATCAAATGGCAGCTCTACCGCTTGAGCCCGCTGTTAGCGCAACAGAAACCAACAGTGAAAGCAATCGCGAGCTGCAAACTGTTTAATCCTGCACATAATTATTACCATTTTCCAAGCAGGCTTCCGCCCGTTGTAGCTCACGGCCTATGTATAGGGCATGGTCTAATTTAGAAATAAATGGTTGCTCGTTTGTTTCAGCTAAGGAAATACCCAATTCTTTAGCACTACGGCCTCTAAATATTTTAATTGGTTCCCTGGGGGCACTGCCTTTGCAGGCCAATACTTCGCCGGTTTCAGGGTTGGTGGCTAAACCCTGTTCATTGATGCCATTGCTAAACCATTCAACGATTAGTTCTCCCTTCTCGCGATCGAGCTTGATCAACACATAGCCATTAGGGTCTAGTTGAATCGTTCGCTGGGATAGCTGTGCATCTAAGCGAATGCGCTCCTCTGGGCTAAATGTTGCCATGGCCACTGCTCGATATCGGACCATTCTGCCCCTGGAGCGGTATTACCCCAGCACTAAAGGGCAATTCAGCATTAATCGCTTCCACCTCCTGGAGCTGCTGCTCATTAGCAAGCGGCAGCCAGCGTTTTATCAACCCAGCAAATTGCGGTTCATACCAACGGTGCAAGCTGGCATGGGGCCGTGCCACAAAACCACGGCGGCGTTTATGGCTACCGCCGGCACCTGGATCAAACTGCTGAATACCTTCAGCGATGGCCCATTCAATTGGCGCGTAATAACAAACCTCAAAATGTAAATTTTCAAGCTCTAGATCTGAGCCCCAATAACGTCCCCATAAACTATTACCCTCCCTCACGCATAGGCTCATTGCCAGGGGCATATATGGATCAGCTTCTTGGGGATGGGCACTAAATAAAACCAGATATTTACTTAATTGCTGCGCTGCTAATATAAAGAAATCTTCGCTTAAATACTTACTACCCCACATGCCCCATCGGCGGCAGTGGTCTTCATAAAAGCTATGCATTCTTTGCAGCAAGGGCAGTGTTATTGCATCACCACTTAATGGCGTAATCACAATACCTGCAGCCGCCACCGTCTTCCTTTCCCGCTTGATATTACGCCGTTGATTAGCATTAAAGCTAGCCAAATAGCCATTAAAATCTTTGTAGCCTGGGTTGCTCCAAAGGCTTTGTTGATTTAACCAACTGCTGCAACCAGCAGCTTCTGCATAGGGCTGCCAATTTGGATCAACATATAAAAAATTACAACTCAATAATTTATTGCGTTCGCAAAAGCGATCGATTAATTCAAGCAACAGCGTTGTTAATTCTTGGGGGTTTTCCCCAGATGCAAAAAAGAAGCGATAACCCAATACGGGGCTAACGGGGCTCATCCCCACCAATTTTGGATAATAGGCCAAACCCAGCTGACCTGCCAGCTGGGCAAAGGATTGATCAAACACAAATTCGCCATAGCTATGGCCCTTGAGATAGAGGGGCGCTACTGCAATGAGTGCATCAGCACGCCACAGGCTCAGATGACATGGCTGCCAACCCTGTTTGGATTCAATGCTGCCGGAGCGCTCCAGCGCCTCCAACCAATGCCAGCGGTAGAAGGGCAATTCAAATTGCTGCACCAACTGATCCCATTGCTGCTGGGGTATTTCGGCCAGTTGGCGGTGCCAGCGGGCCTCCAATGCTGAATCCAGCGTCACGGTTGGCCTAGGAGCTTCTGCAAAAGCTAATCAGATTGCCGTTCCCTGCGGGATTGCGCGATGATCAGAGCAAGCTGCGCCCAATCGGGAATAGTAAAAATGTTTTTAATGGTTTTGCAAATCCCAATTCTGTTAATGCAGTTGCCTGGTTTTGGCGGCGGTAGTTTGCTCAGCCTTGTGCGTCCCCAAGTGGAAGCCCACATGACCCGCGAATGTTTAAAAGCTTTGGGTAAAGCTGAAAATGGTTTATCTGGCTTGCAGGGGCTTTGCAGCGATATCGCAAGGCCCGCCAGCGTTTGCGTAGTACAAGAGATTGAACGCAATGGCAGCATGCTGCAGGTGGCAACGGAGGCCTTAACTGGTAAGCCCGGCCCCGTGAGTATGCAGGTGGCCGCCACTTGTATCAGCAAATTAATGGATGCGGCCCGCCCCAGCTGGGATCAACAATTTCCGCTTCGCTGAATCTGATATCTCACTAACAACTCTCCTCCAGCGATGGGCCGCTGTTCCAGCAATTGCCAGCGCTGGGGTTGCAATTCAAATCCAGCTGGCAACCAATACTTATCACCACCCAAAAGGAGCGGGCAAATTGTGAGCTGCAATTCATCCACCTGATCCGCCTGCAACAGGGCAGCAGCCAACTGAGCTCCCCCCAACAGCAGCACTTGCTTAAAGCCCTCAGCCGCCAATTGCTGCTTTAGGCCAGCCCACGGGCCCAGGCGCAACAGGCGTTCAAAGCCATCTGGCAGCGGCGCTGGATTGGTTTCAAATGGCGCCAGCAGCCAGCGGCTAAAGGGTTGCTGCCAAAAAGGCCAATCGGGATCAAAGCCAAGCGGCGTGCAACTGCGGCTCACCACAATCAGCGGCGGCTGGCTTGGTTTGGCCTGGCTCAACCGTTGTTGTAGTAAATCAGGCTGGTGAATTACACAGCTGCTGCGGTGGGCCCTCAAGCTGCCAGCGCCGATCAAGCAGCAATCAGCCCAAGCCAGCGCTTCCTCCAATAATCTGCGATCAGCGCTGCCCCCCAACTGGGCTGCTCCCCCCTGGGGTGGCGCCAGGCGTCCATCCAGGCTTAAGGCAAGCACTAAGCGCAGGCTCACACCAGCGCCGCTTCTGCATAAATAACAGCTGCATTGTTTGGGCTTTCCTGCAAATGAATCTTATGCAGCGCCGCTCCAATCGCTGCAATTGGTTGATTCAAACGATCGGATATATGCAGGGCAATATTTTCAGCTGTGGGCACACAATCAGCAAAAAACGGCACATCTTTATTTAAAAAAGTGTGATCAAAAGGTTCCACAACTAAATCCTGCACCAGCTGTTGCAATGCCGCTAAATCACAAACCATGCCAGTGCGGGCATCGATCTGTCCCCGCACAGTAACTTCAAGAAAATAGTTGTGGCCATGGCCGTGGGGCCTGGCGCATTTTCCGTAAATCTGTTCATTTTCTTGCTGGCTTAACTCCGGCCGCGCTAAGCGATGGGCAGCGGAGAAATGGGTGCGGATCGTGAGAAAAGCTTCCATTGCATTACCGAGATAATCGGCCCAAAGGGTTGGTTGTTCGTAAAGGCGTAGGGCCTTGAGGGGGAGCAGGGGTTGCAAGCGTTGCCATATGGCATGAAGCAACCACTCGGTGGTGGGCAGGGCCGCCTCTGCCCTTTGCTCCACAGCAAATTCGGGCCATGTGTTGTTTAGGCAATGGAAATCCAAGGGATCCGTTACCTCTGCGCGAATTGCATGCTTCACCTCGGAAAGGTTGAGCACCATGCCATCAGCATCCAGCACACCTTCCATAAACACAATTAGTTCGTAGTTGTGTCCGTGGCCTGGCGCCTGGCTGCAGGGGCCAAAGCGGCGGTTATTTTCTACCTCATCCAGTTCCGGCAGCCAGTAGTGATGGCTAGCGCTGAAACAGGCCCTACGGGTGATCACACAAGCCCTGCCCTGCCCGTGGGGGGCAAGATCAGCCGTGGCAGCATGCCCATTCACCTGTGCTGCCACTGTTAAGGCTCTAAAGCCCATGCATTCTAAGGATTCCAGCCTGCCACTGAAACAACAACTTCAAGGCATAAATATCTATCTAATCGGCATGATGGGTTGCGGTAAAAGCAGCGTTGGCCCTGCCCTTGCAGAGTTGTTGGGCTATCGCTTTATCGATGCCGATGGGGTGATTGCCGCCGCCGCCGGCTGCTCCATCAGTGAAATATTCAAAACAGAGGGTGAAAGCGGCTTTCGCCAATTGGAAGGGGAGGTGCTTCAACAGATAAGCCAATGGCATTCGCTTGTGGTGGCAACCGGTGGTGGAGTGGTAACCACCACCACCAATTGGGGTGCCCTGCGCCAAGGTTTGGTGGTGTGGCTTCAGGTGGAACCAGCCCAGCTATTGGAGCGCCTAGAGGCCCAACCCGGGGATCGCCCTCTGCTGCATCAGGCAAACCCCAAAGAGCAAATAATTAATTTGCTGCAGGAGCGCAAACACCTCTATGCCCAGGCCGACCTGCAAATCGCAGCGGGAAACTGCGATCCCAAGGCGCTAGCAAGCAAAATATTTGCTGCTCTACCAGGGGTGCTCAAGCCTCCAGGCGCACCGCAAACCACTGCACCGTGAATCCCGGCTTCAACTCCAAGGCGCAGGCGGTATCCAGCAACCGTTCTGCCTGGGCGGTGCCATTGGGAAGCGCCGCTAAATCCTCGGGCAACTGCTCCAAACGGCTTAATTGCAATTCAAGCCACGCAAGGGTTTCGGCGGCCGTAAGGATCTGCTCACCCTCGATTGGATCAAGCACCACGTAATGATCTAAGGCCCGAATCAAGGGATCAGACATGTTTAGCGGCCCATTGGCATTCATCTTGGCCCTATTGCTACCGCTGGGGGGCGCTTTAGAGCAAAGGCTGCTGGCCTGGCCCAATTGGTCGCTGCCGGCTCCCTTAACAAGGCCAGGTCAAACGGATCTGGAATATCCCCAGTGGCTTGAAGGTAATTGGCTACTCACAAGCACTGATGGCAACCAAGCAACCGTTGGCTTTAAACGCCGCAGCGATGGCTTGGTGGTGGGCAATAGGGCTGCCAATGCCACAGCGGTTGCCAAATTAAGCCTTGGGGATGAATTGCTTTCAGTTGAAAACGACCCCAACAATCCCAACCGGCAACTAACGCGCTTGCGCGATGGTTTATCGCTTGAAACCAGCATCCAAGGGCGTGGCAGCGAGAGCATTAGCCCGATGGTTTTTTTGGCAGATGAATTGAGTTTGCAAACCCTGCGGCGGCCTGAGCTACCGCCACGCCTCAGCCGAGTTGAAATTCTGAGCAAATTCAGCCGCCGCGATCAAAACCACATCACCGTGGAGCAGTGGCAAGCCCGTTATCCACCACCGCAATCAGGGCTGCGGCCAGGGGCCGAGGCCACCAGTTCTTCCACCTTGCTGTTGGAGCGGCAAACTGGAAATGATTTCATTGCATTACCGAGCGCGCCGTGAAGGATTTTTTCGTAAACGTAACCCGCTACCCCAGGTATTTAATTGCCCTGGGGCTTGGCGTTGCTGATTCAGTATTCGCCCCTCTGCTTGCCCGCACCAGTAACCCCGTAACAGCAATTGCTTTGGTGGGGGCTGTGGTGAGCGGTGGCATCAGCCTTGCCTTAGTGCTGCATGCGATGGTTACACCAGTACCAGGGGCATAGAGATGGCCCAGGGACGGCGGGTGGAACGGGTTGCTTCCCTAATCCGTAGGGAAATGAGTGAACTGCTGCGCACTGGTGTGCGCGATGAACGGGTTTCCCAGGGCATGGTGAGTATCACCACGGTGGTGGTGGCCGGTGATTTGCAGCATTGCAAGGTTTCAGTGAGCATCTACGGCAGCAAAAATGAGCAGGAGGAAGCCATGGAGGGTTTGCGCTCTGCTGCTCCATATCTGCGCGGTGAATTAAGCCGCAGGTTGAATATGCGCCGCACCCCTGAACTGGTGTTCCACCACGACAAAGGCCTGGCCGAGGGGGTGGAGGTTTTGGGTTTACTAAATCGTTTAGCTGAGGCCCGCCAAGAACAAAAGGAGCCATGAACCTGCGCCGCAAGCTGGCCCAGCTATTGGTGTTAAGGGCGAGTGGTTTCAGCAGCGATAGCCAAAGGCGCTATCCCCGCTGGGAACTTGCCAATGCCGAATTGCAACATTGGCTCAGCCAAGGGGTTGGTGGGGTGATCTTGCTCGGCGGCAGCAGCGCCGATTTAGCCCTGCGCTGCCGCGAGTTACAGCAATGGGCTGGATCAGAGGCGCAAAACCGTTTATTGCTTTGCGCCGATGTGGAAGAGGGGGTTGGCCAACGCTTTGAAGGCGCCACTTGGCTGGTGCCTCCTCTGGCCTTAGCGCCCCTATGGCAGGCGGAACCCAAACGGGCCGAAGCCCTAGCCCGGGCCTACGGACGCTGCACCGGCCGCGAGGCGCAAATCATCGGGCTCAATTGGGTGCTAGCGCCCGTTTGTGATGTGAATAACAACCCAGCTAATCCTGTTATCAATGTGCGTGCCTGGGGGGAAACAGCTGCCGCAGCAGCAGCCCTTAGCTGTGCTTTTTTGCAGGGGCTAGAGGGGGAAGGGGTGCTCGGTTGCGCCAAACATTTCCCTGGTCATGGGGACACCAACCAGGATTCCCACCTGCAGTTGCCGCAATTACTGCACAGCCGCGATCGCCTGGATCAATTGGAATTTGTGCCATTTCGAGCTGCCATCGACGCCGATGTTGCCAGCGTGATGACGGCCCACCTGCAACTGCCAGCCCTCGATCGCGAGCGTCCCGCCACCCTCTCAGGGGCAGTGTTAAGCCAATTATTGCGGCAGGAATTGGCTTTTAACGGTTTGATCGTTACCGATGCATTGGTGATGGAAGCGATCACCAACCACTACGGCCCTGGTGAAGCGGCAGCCCTGGCCTTTGAAGCAGGCGCTGATTTGATCTTGATGCCAGCTGATGCTGCTGCTGCCCTTGATGCCCTTGAGCAGGGCTGCATATCGGGCCGTTGGAGCGAAGAACGGCTTGAGCAAAGCATTCAAAGGCGTCAATCTGCCTTAGGGCGCTGCCGCCCAACAGACATCGATGCAGCGAAGGCTTTGGCAAGCCTGGCTCAATTACAGGCACCCCACGGGGCCCTAGCCCAAGAACTATTGCAATTAAGCCTGCAGCAGCAGGGCAGCAAGGGGCTTCAAGGGCCTGGCGTAAATCTGATTCGGGTAGACAGCAGCCTCGCCTGTGCCCCCTTACCCCTGGCAGCACCTGCCCTGCTGAGGCCTGAGGCGGCTGGCTTTAAAACCACCTTGATCGATGGCCGCAGCCAAGCCTTAAACCTTGATTCCTTAGCGCCAGGCCCAGTGCTGCTGCAGCTGTTTGTGCGGGGCAACCCATTTCGCGGCAGCGCTGGCGCTGATGGCTACTGGGCTGAAGTGGTGCAAACCCTTCTGAGGCAACAAAAACTGGCGGGGCTAGTGGTGTATGGCAGCCCTTACCTGTGGCAAGAACTGCAGCAACTGCTACCCAAAAATCTGCCCGCTGCCTACAGCCCGGCTCAAATGCCAGGGGCGCAAGCTTTGGCCCTGGAGGCCCTTGGCCTAGGGGCCGCCCGCCATGAGGGAGGCTTCACGAATTAGGGGGTATTAAGGTTTGCGGGCACCCATTGGGCAACTGCGGCCATGCTCAGCCTCTCGATGATCGCCCGTAATGAAGAGGCGCAAATCGGCCGCTGTTTAGCCAGTGTGGCGGGCTTTTGCGATGAACTGCTGGTGTTGGACACAGGCTCCACCGACAACACCAAATCGATTGCCAGTGAAGCTGGCGCAAGGGTGGAAACAATCGAATGGCCAGGGGATTTTGCCCCTGCCCGCAACCGGGCCCTGGAATTAGTGCAAGGCGATTGGGTGTTGGTGTTGGATGCCGATGAATTTCTACTGAGCGATGCCAAAGCACCTTTGCAGGCGCTGATGGCCCAACCGGATGTGTTGGTGATAAATCTGCTGCGCTTTGAGGCAGGGGCAGCCCAATCCCCCTATTCCTCAGTGAGCAGGTTGTTTAAACGCCATCCCGCCCTGAACTGGAATCGGGCCTATCACGCCTCGATCGACGACAGCGTTGAAAAGCTGCTGCAAACAGAACCTCAATGGCGGGTGGTGGATTGCCCTGAACCAGCGCTTGTGCACAGCGGTTACCAATTGGAAAACCTGGTGGCAGGCCATAAGGCAGAACGGCTACGGCAGGCCATGGAAGCGGAACTGGCCGCCCACCCAGGCGATCCCTATGCCTGCGCCAAATTGGGCGGATTAGAAATTGAAAGCGGCGCCATCGAGCGGGGCATTGCCCTGCTGCAGCAGGGCTTAGCGCACTGCAACGAGGGGCAGTGTTCAGAGCGTTATGAGCTGCAACTGCACCTGGGTATTGCCTACTCCCAAAGCGATTTACCCAGAGCGGAACAGCATTACCGCGCCGCCCTAAACGAACCTTTGAATCCCCGGCTCAGCATTGGTGCTCGCCTCAACTTGGGGGCGTTAATGTTGCGTCAAAACAAATTAGAAGAGGCTGCCAGCCACACCGAGGCCGCCACCCGTCAGGCACCGGAGGTGGCACTTGGTTGGTACAACCTCGGCTTAATTCGCCGCAAAGCAAACAACATCGCCGGCGCCCTAGAGGCCTACGAAACTGCCCTTGAGTTGGCGCCAAACAACCCAGAAATCCATCAAAACCTTGGAGCTGCCCAGCTACTAGGCGGCAATTTTGAAACTGCCCGCCAAAGCTTTCTAACAGCGATAGGCCTATTGCTTAGCCAAGGCAGGCAAGAGGAAGCAAGGGAACTGGCTGCCAAAGCTGGTGAACTGGTGAAATTGGATGCGGCCTGAATTGAAGGCCACGGTGGTGCTAACCCGGGCTGAACAACAGCTGGGTGGCTCCCGCGCCCTATTTGAAGCAGCTGGCGCCCAAGTGTTGGATCTACCGGCCCTAGTTATTGGCCCCCCAGACGAATTAGGCCCATTGGATGATGCCTTAGCGGAACTAGATAGTTTCCATTGGTGTGTATTTTCCAGCGCCAATGGTGTGGAAGCACTAGAGGCCAGGTTGCAGCATCAGGGCAAATCCCTTGCCAGCCGCCCCCCTGGGGTGCGGCTGGCGGCCGTGGGCCGTAAAACGGCCGCTGTTATGGAACAGATCGGTGCAGCAGCTGATTTTGTGCCCCCCGATTTTGTGGCAGATAGCTTGCTGGAAAATTTTCCTGTGGGTGTTTGGGGCCAAAGGATCCTGCTGCCGCGGGTGCAAAGCGGTGGCCGCAGCATCTTGGCGGAAGCCTTTGGCGAAGCTGGCGCCAGGGTGTTGGAGGTGGCCGCCTATGAATCCCGCTGCCCCAGCTCCATGCCAGCGGCCACAAGCGCTGCCCTATTGGAGGGCAAGGCCCAAGCGATTTGCTTTAGCAGTGCTAAAACCGTGCGCCATAGCGTGAGCTTGTTGCAACAGGCTTTAGGCAGCAGTTGGCTGGCTTTACTTGAACCCTTAGCGGTGATATCAATTGGCCCCCAAACCAGCAATGCCTGCAGGGAATTATTGGGCCGGGTGGATGGTGAGGCCGATCCCCACGACCTCGAAGGTTTAGTGGAAGCCTGCCGGAGCGCCTTATCAAAGTTGGAAGGGAAAGCGTTGAGGCCCATTACCTAAAAGCAATTGGCCCTGCTGCACGTTGATGCTGATTACGCGCCACCCAGGCGGTAACCAAGGAACAGCAGCGCCACCTTGATCACCGGGGCTAACAGCACCACTCTCATTATTAAAGGCAACAAAAGCCTGGGGGCTGCCCCGATTGGTTAAGGCAACACCAGTGAATTGCAAACTGGGGGGCTTAAGCGGAGCTTTGCTGTTTTTACTTTTATCTATTAACAATGCCGGTGGCGCAAATGGATCAATCCGGCCACTCGGCAATGCAGCTAAAACTTCGGCGGTTTTTGGTAGTGCAGTAAAGCGTGGATCTGGCAGCGGTGCTTGAGGCAAAGGGGGCAGAGGATCTTTATACGAAGTAATTGATCTATCAGTGCGGGAATTATTAATGCAGCCAGCTAAGGCAGCCAGGCAAAACAATGCAGCAAACGGCGATGAGCGTTTCAGCTTTAGTTTTGGCAACTGCCGGCACCTTATCTAGCGCCAGCCCTTTCTTCCACTAAATCACGAAAGCGATCCAAATTTGCCTGTAATTCCTTACTAACTAAACCTCCTAACATGGCTGAATCCATCAAGGGCGCCAGCACCCCTGGCAATTCATAGCTAACGGTTAATTTCACGGCCGTAAGTGCGGGGCCTTCGGGATAAAAACGAACAGCACCCTTTGTTGGTAATCCCTTCACAGATTCCCAATTCAATTGCTGGGCTTCCACCCGATTGGTGATGCGTGCCTTCCATTGAAAACGAAAACCTTGGGCCGCCAGGGTCCATTCAGTGAGGTTTGGATCATCGAGGGTTTGCACCGATTCAATCCAACGCATCCAGAGGGGCATTGCCTCCAGGTTGCTCCATAAAATCCACACCTGATCAACGGGGGCCCTGATGCTGGTGGTAACACTGTGCTCGAGCCAACGGCCCATGGGATCTCCGTAAGGGGATAGGTGGTTTGCTTGTGGTTGGCCTAGCGGCCAAGAATTTTTGCTGCTGCCAATCTGCCACTCATGGTGGCCCCTTCCATGGAATCGATGTAATCCTGCTTGGTGTAGCTGCCCGCTAAAAAGAAGTTAGCCACTGGAGTTTGCTGATCAGGCCGGTAGGGATCCATTCCAGGCGCTTCCCGATATAGGGATTGGGCTAGCTTCACCACATTGCTCCACACCAATTGCAAAGGTGCTGCCGAGGGAAACAATTGGCGCACTTGGTTATCGGTGTGGGCAACGATATCTTCTATTTTTTTGGGGATCCAAGGATCGCCGGGGGTTAATACACATTGAAGCAACGAACCCAAACCAGGCTTGCGATAGTCCTCTGGGCTGGCAAGGGCTAAATCAGCAAAGCAACTGAAATCAGCATCAGCTGTATAAAGCAAATTATTCAGCCCCGATGGCTTGGCAAGATCGCTGCGTTTTGCAGCGGCTTCCGCTCCATCACCCAATTCAGTTATCCAACCGTTGTATCGCAATTGCACCGTGGCAACTGGCACTGCCTCCAGCTTATAGATACGCTCAAACATGGGCCATTTACGCCAAGCCGACGGTATTAATTTTTGAATGCCCGGCACATCACAAGCGGCTAGGTAGGCATCGGCCTGCACGCTGATGTCACCACTAGGTGTATTGAGTTGTATGCCGCTTACCGCTGTTATTGGTTCGGGGTTTTGCGGGGAGCTTGTTTGATCAAATTGCACTTCAATTACCCGATGGCGTAGATGCAATTTGCCGCCGCGGGCGGTGATGTAATCAAGGATTGGCCCCGTTAACCAGCGATGGGGTGAGCCCTTGAGCAAATTCAATTTTGATGCTTCTGTTTTAGTTGCAAACATCAAAAAGATAGTGAGCATGCAGCGGGCTGATATCGCCTGGCAATCGATGAAACCGAGGGCATAGGCAATTGGATTCCACATTCTTTTGATGCTTTCTTCACTGCCGCCATGGCCCACAAACCACTGCTTAAAACTAACTCGATCCAACTCGCGGATCGTTCGCATTGCCCCCTCATAGTCAACTAAACCTTGCACAATTGGGCTGGTGCCTAAAGCGAGGGCATTGCGTAGTTTATCGAGCCAATTTAATTGAGGCGTTGTGAAAAATGCCTTTAGCCCATTAAATGGTGCCCCCAAAGCAAAACGAAAATCTAATTCCCTTAAATCTGCGCCGCGATTAACAAATAAATGGGTGTGGTCTTTTGGTAATAGATTATCGAAAGCATCAACTTTGCGTAGCAAAGCAAAAAGATTGGCGTAATTAAAAAAGAACACATGCAGGCCCATTTCAATGTGGTTGCCATCTGGATCAACCCAGCTGCCCACCTTGCCGCCCATAAATGGCCGAGCTTCATAAATATCCACCTGATGGCCGGCATCCACCAGATCAACGGCCGCTGAAAGCCCCGCCAACCCCGACCCCACGATGGCAACCCGCACCAACTACTCCTGCAGTTGCCTAACTCTATGGAGCAAAGCTGCCCCCTGTTGGTGGCTTTGCCTAGAGTTATCAACAACATAACCAACAAATCCGCATGGCAACTGAGCTAGCCAGCCCCCAAACCCACACAGGTGTTGATGGCAAGGGCATTTTGATCACCGCAGCAGCCATGAAGCAGCTGGCTGCCTTGATGCAACAACAGGGGGGCGACCAGGTTTTGCGGGTGGGGGTGCGCTCAGGCGGCTGCAGTGGCATGAGCTACACCATGGATTTCATCTCTGCCGCCGAAAAGCAAGCCGATGACGAAAGCTACCTCTATGAACCAGCCGGTGCACCTGCCTTCACAGTGATCTGCGATCCCAAAAGCCTGCTCTATATCTACGGGATGCAACTGGATTTTTCCTCAGCTTTGATCGGTGGTGGTTTTAATTTCAGCAATCCCAATGCCACCCAAACCTGCGGCTGCGGCAGTTCATTTGCCGTTTAGAACAGTGAAGAATTGCCGGGTGATCCATGAACGCAACTAATGGAGCTTCCACTTTTGAGCAGGCGCTCAGCAGCTACCAAAACGGTGCGCCTCTGCCGCAAGTGATCGCAAGCTTTAAAGAAATCACCCAGCAGGCCCCCCGGCAAGCAGCCGGCTGGACCTGTCTTGCCTGGCTGCAACTGCTAAATGCGGAGGTGGAAGATGCGCTTCATTCAGCTAAAACCGCTGTAAAAATCAATCCACAAGATCCCCAAGCCCGCATCAACCTCAGCCTTGCCATGCTGGAAAACGGCGCCAAAGGGGTGCGGGAACATATTGAATTAGTGAAGCGGGTGATGGCCTTTTCGCCTGAATTAAGCCGCGAACTGGAGGCTTCCATCGCCGATGGCTTACAGCGCAAACCAGGCTGGCCTGCCCTAGAAAAAGTAAAAGCCTGGCTGGCTGCTTGAGATGCGCCTGCTGCTGGTAAGCAATGGCCATGGGGAAGATCTCAGCGGCGCCCTCCTGGCCCAAGCCCTGCAGCAGCAAGGTGCAGAGGTGGCAGCTTTGCCCTTGGTGGGTGATGGTGCCCCCTACCTAACGGCAGGAATTGCGGTGCTGGGCAGCACCCGCAGCTACAGCACCGGCGGCTTGGGTTACACAAGCGCCGCCGGCAGGTGGGCAGAAATTTTGCAGGGGCAGGTGTTTTATTTGCTTAAACGCAGCCTGCGGCTATGGCAGGAATCGCGGCGGGCCGATGGCCTGGTGGTGGTGGGTGATGTGATCCCGGTGCTGCTTTGTTGGCTTTTGGGTAAACCAGTTTTCACCTATTTAGTTGCCTATTCAAGCCACTACGAAGGCAGGTTGCGGCTGCCTTGGCCCTGTGGTGCCTGCTTAGCAAGCAAACGTTTTAAAGCAGTGTTCAGCCGTGATGAACTCACTGCTATTGATCTCAGCCAGCAATTGGGCAGAAGTGTGCAATTCCTTGGTAATCCATTCATGGAAAAGGTTTTGGCTAATGCCAGTGCATCAATCAACAAGAAGCAGCTGGCCCTATTGCCGGGCAGTCGTTTGCCGGAGGCGCTCAATAACTTGGAATTGATGTTGAAGCTGCTGGAGCTATTGCCAAGCAGGGCTTGCAACTGGTGCTTCCAAGCGGCCCTTGTGGCAGAACTTGATGCCACAGCCGTGGCGCAATTGGCTACGGGCCGGGGCTGGAGATGCAATGGCAAGTTTTTGCAATGGCAAGGGCTAGCACTCGAACTGTGTTGGGGCAAATTCAATCAAGTGCTTGCTGAATGCAGCGTTGCCCTATCGATGGCTGGCACCGCCACGGAACAGGCGGTGGGGTTAGGAAAACCGGTGTTGCAATTAGCAGGCCATGGCCCCCAATTCACGGCAGGCTTTGCCGAAGCCCAACGCCGTTTGCTGGGACCGGCTGTGTTTTGCGCCCCCGGAGCGGTGGGCGCGAGCCATACCCTCAAGCAATCACTTGATTTATTGCTTGATCTAATCGAAAAACCAAATGCAGCCCAACAAAGCAGCTGGCGGGAGGAGGGCAAAAAGCGCTTGGGCAGCGCCGGGGGCACTGCCTCCATGGCCGCCGCCATCTTGAGGGCCCTTAGCGAATGAACAAACCAAATCCAATGAAATTGTGGCTTGATCGCCTGCTGGTGGCGAATGTGTTTTTGGTAATCCTCGCTGCCATGTGGTTTCTCGGGGCAGTGGCCCTAGAAACCCGCCAGGTGCATGGCCCATTAAGCCTGTTTCAAAGGCTATGGGAACCGCTGTTTACGCCAGCAATTGGCTTGCTAATGGCAGCGGCATTAATTAGCGCTGGCTGGGGCTGGTGGCAGCGGCGAGGGCCGCTGCTAGATCGGGATAGCAAAAATTAAAACCCTGTTGCTGCAAACGTTCAGGCAATACTTTTTGGCCTTCAAGCACCACGGCGGCGCCATCACCCAAGAGCAATTGCAAAAGGGGCCCTGGCACTGGCAAAAGGCTGGGGCGGCCTAGGGCCTTGCCTAGGGCCTGGCAAAACATTGCCATCGTTGCAGGGTTTGGGGAAGTGGCGTTGTAGCTGCCGCTGTAGCTGCTATTGCTAAGGGCTTCAGCAATTATTGAGCAGTAATCACTGCGCTGAATCCAGCTCATCCATTGGCGGCCAGAGCCGATGGGGCCGCCAAAACCAGCCCGAAAGATCGGCAACATTTTGCCCAGGGCCCCACCATCGGCCGCTAGCACGATGCCAGTGCGGATAACCACCAAACGACAACTACTGGGGATGGCCGCCGCTGCTGCTTCCCATTCACTGCAGAGTTTGCCTAGGAAATCAGCGGCAGCGGGGCTTGCTTCATTGAACACAGCACTGGGGCTGTTGCCATAGAAACCAACGGCGGAACCACTAAGCAGCACCTGGGGCGGCGTTGGGCTTGCTGAAATCGCCGCTGCAAGCAATTTCGTGGTGTTTATGCGGCTACTGCGCAGCAGCGCGCATTGGCTTGGGGTCCAGCGTTGTTCAGCAATCGGCTCCCCCGCCAGGTTCACCACCCCCTCCGCCTGGTTTAGGGCCTCAGCTAGAGCTGATCCTGGCTGCCAACTTTCAGCAAGGGCTGGATTACAGCGAATCAAATCAGCAGCTGGATTACCCCTGCGGCTTACAAGGGTGAGTTGATGGCCAGCAGCAGCTAGGAGCGGCACCAATTCACGGCCAATAAAACCGGTGCAACCGAGCAGCAACAACTTCATCACAATTTAAGTAGCTGCTGCGGAAGCTAACGCCAACCACAGCCGATTAGCCTTGGCTAAGCAATGCCACAAACCATGGCTGATAGCTTCAAGAAAGGCGCTTTAGTGCGGGTAAACCGTAAGGCCTATGTGGGCAGCCTGGAAGCTGCCGCCAGCGCACCGGAACCACCCGCCTACCTGCTGGAGGGGCCTGGTGAGGTGCTGCTTGTGAATGAAACCCATGCCCAGTTGCGCTTTCGCAAGCCGGTGCCTGATGTGTGGCTGCGGCTGGATCAATTGGAGCCCTATGCCGGCACTTGAGCTTGCAGGTGGCGGCGCCTTTGGGCAGCCTCCCGCAACATCTCACGGCCATCCCGCAAACAATCATCCACATAACCGGCGCAGTAGCGCTCCAGCTCAGCAACGGCATCCTGCACACCACTGAGGCAGTGGTAGAGGCTGAGGCCAAATGCCCTAGCTACCGCTGGGCAGGCATGGGAGCGAAATAAATATTCCACCTGCTCGAGATGGCCGCGGCTGCGCTCGAGGTAGGCAGAAAAATCAGCCATCAACTGATCGTCGTAGGGGTCGGCGGCGAGGGCCGTGAGTTCCGCATTGAAAGGTTCTAAAACCTGGGCTAACAATTGATCAATGGGGCCATACACCTGCTGCAACCACTGCTCTAGTGCCACATCACTGCTTTTAGGGATAGATCGCGCAGGAATGGGTTGAGATGCGTTGTAAATACGCCTACTTTCCTGATTGCGCAGCAATTGCCATGCGGAATTAATCGCAATGATCTGGGCCGCATCATGGTTAGGGCCCCCCTTGGCATCTGGATGGTGTTGCTTTACCAAAGCCCGGTAGGCGGCTTTTATTTCAGCTGTGGTGGCCCCGCGGGATACGCCTAATACCCGATAGGGATCCACCGCAGTCATGGCATGGCATCGCTAAACATCGGTGTGCTGAGGTAGCGCTCACCAAAACTTGCTAACACCACCACAATTAATTTGCCAGCCCATTGGGGCCGTTGGCCCAGCCGTAATGCAGCCGCCATGGTGGCGCCACTGCTCACACCACTAAGTAAGCCCTCTTCCCGCGCCAGGCGCCTACCCATGGCCATGGCATCTGCATCACTCACCTGCATCACCTCATCGATCAAATCAGCTTGGTAGTTGTCTGGCACAAAACCAGCGCCAATGCCTTGGATGCGATGGGGACCTGGGGCGCCACCACTGAGCACGGGGCTGCCACTGGGTTCCACTGCAATCGCTTGGAAACTTGATTTGCGCTGCTTCAACAGCTGGGCGCAGCCGGTGATGGTGCCACCGGTGCCAACACCTGCCACCAGGGCATCGATGCGGCCATCGGTATCAGTCCAGAGCTCTTCCGCAGTGCTGCGGGCATGGATAGCTGGGTTAGCTGGATTAGCAAACTGCTGCAATAAATAGGCATTGGGCAGCTGTTCCGCCAGGCTGCGGGCCCGTTGAATTGCCCCTTTCATGCCCTCCGCCCCTGGGGTGAGCTCCAATTCAGCTCCATAGGCCCGCAGCATGGCCCGCCGCTCCTGGCTCATGGTGTCTGGCATCGTGAGGATTAAGCGATAACCACGGGCGGCCGCCACCATGGCAAGGGCAATGCCGGTGTTGCCGCTGGTGGGCTCCACCAAAACCGTGTGGCTGGGGTTGATAAGGCCATTGGCTTCTGCATCGAGCACCATGGCAAGGCCGATACGATCCTTCACCGATGCGGTGGGATTAAAACTCTCCAGTTTTGCTACCACCTCAGCAAGGCAACCTTCAGCCTGGGGCAAACGGTTGAGACGCACCAGGGGGGTGCGACCCACAAGTGCTGTGATGTCAGGAGCAATTGCCATCGAAGGAGCTTGGAATAAGGCCATTCTGCTGGGCCAACCGCTGGGCAACTGTTTCGATCAAGCCAGCCCAATTACCCCGCTGCTGCAAACGGAATAAACGCACACTTTGATACCAAGCCATATGCGGGCCGGATAGGCCATAACGCCACTCAGCCCTATGGGGCAATAAACCCCAGGCGGGCACCCCGAGGCCACCGGCGATATGCAGGGCGGTTTGCTGCACGGTGATCACTAGATCAAGGGCAGCGGTGAGGCCTGCGGTTGCTAGCAGATCACTGCCGGTGCCAGCAAAGTGATGCACTTTGATGCCATGGTTTTGCTCAATGGCAGCCAATTCAGCTGGGTTGTGGCCGTATTGGAGGTTCAGCCAATGGCAACCGGGTTGCTGCAGGATCGGCAATAACTGCTCCAGAGCCAGGGAGCGTTGGATGCGATTGGCAAGGGTGCCGCCCCCCTGCCAGGCGATGCCAATTTTGAGGCCAGGGCCTAAATCAGCCAGGCGTTGGCGCCAGGGTTCAACTAACCCTGCCGGGAGGTTTAGGTGGGGTTTACGGCCAGCGAAACTGCTTTGATCTGGCCGATAAAGCAAAGCCAAACTGCCGATGCTGCAGGCCAAATCCAAGCTGGGTAGCAAGCTATCTGGATAACTGGCGGCAACGGGTAGGTGGGGGAAGCAAGCCCCCATAAGGGGTACTAGCCGTGGCGGCAAGAGCAACTGCAAGGAACCAGCAGAGCCATTGAGATCAGCCTCAAGATCCGGCAGCATCGAGGCAAACATCAAGGTATCGCCGATGCCCTGCTCGCCATAGAGCAAAACAGCACTACCTTTAATCGCCATCCGGCTCTCTAAACGCTCTAAACCAAGCAATGGCAAGCCCGGCGGAATGATTTGGGCGCGATCAAGGCTGTAGTAGCGCTGTTCATAAAGCTGCCATCCCTGGCGCCAGGCGCCTGCGGCCAATAGGGCACGAGCAAAAGTCCAGGCCCAATTTGGGCAGGCCACCAACTGGGGCAAATGGGGCTCCAGAAGGCTCTCCACCTGGGCTGGCAACAGCTGAAATATCAGGCTGTGCAATGCCTGCAGTTGCTCCTCGAGGGGCAAAGCACCCGGCATTAGGCAGCTGCGCAGGCTGCTTTCGGCCGCTTGATAATCACCCTGCAGCAATTGGCACCTGCCCTGCCAGAGCAGGGAGCTGGGCGCTGGCAGCTGCGCCATCAAGCTGGAATCATGCAGATCCCAAGCCAGATTCCTGAGGGCATGCAACACCGCAGGATGCTGGGGCCATTGGCTAAGCAAATGTTGGGCCCAATTGATAACTGCATTTAGATCGAGGTTTGCCTGGAGCAGTTGCAACCATTCCAAGGCAATCGTTTGATCAGCTAAGAAAGCTTGTAAACGCTGGCGCAAGGTAGAGCTACAGCTACCTTCATTACGGCGACGTTCGCAGGCGAGGGCTAATTGCAGCAATTCAACGCTGTCGCCATGGTCGAGCAGCACCCGATCAATGCAGGCTTGGGCTTGATCAAGCCGATCTAAATGGAGATTACAAAGGGCTAGGGCAAGGCCAAAATCAGCGCTGGGGGGCTGGGGTTGCTGCTGAAATTGAGCAAGCAAATGCTGTTCGGCGCTTGCAGCCTGTTGCTGGGCGCATTGCTGCTGTGCAAAAGCCAAAAATTCCATTTTGATCAGAATTTATTCATCAATTGCTGAGAACCATTAAAAATTGAACTGGGTTTTAAGCACAGCACCCCAACTACTACCTGCGCCAAGGCCATCGGAATTAGCAGTGGCTGATATGTAAAAAATACCTGGGGTGAAGCTGATGTTATCGCTTAATTGAAATTGATACCACGTTTCAAGGGCGATGGGCATTGCAGCATCACTATTCCAACTGGATCGATTGGTTTGCAATGCAGGAACTCCACCAACACCAATGCCGGCGCTGTTGCCTTTAATGAATAGATTATTGAAATTTAAAGCGAGCATCCAGCTATTTAGCTGCGCCAAATCACCAGCTGATGTCATCTTAACGCCTAAAACACTACTACTAAATCGAGCTTTTACGGCCCCGTGGCCATAGGCAGCGGTAACACTGAAATCATCACTTATTTGACGGGCAACGGTAACGCCAAGCTGATTTGCTTCGTTGAGGCTGGCATACATAAAAGGCGTGAGGGCAAGCTGAGTTCCCACTGCACCCATGCTGTTGTGACCGCGTTCATAGGCGTAGTTAGCAGTAAATAACCATCTGCTGTTGCTGCTCTGCCAAGCCAGCTGTAGGGGTATCCTCAGGCGGGTATTAGCTGAAAACCAACCTTGCGCCATAACGTTATTTGCATCTGGCGACACTGCATCTGCCTCATTGGTGAGATAACCAATGCCAAATCTAAGATTTTTTAAGGATAGGAAATCCAATTGGAATGGCCCGTAATTAAAACCGGCGCCACTACCTGTATAGGAAGGCAGCACACCAGCGGCACTACTAAAGAATTCAAGCAGGGCAGATGGGCTGTAAAAACTGCCGCGGCTTGGCAGGAAGCCATCTTGGCCCAAACGAACTCCTAGGGAGATATTAATAGAGTTATTAAGCGGAAAAGCATAAAAAAGCCGATCTAGAAATACAAAGGGAGTGGCGCCATTTGGCCAATCAATGGTGGCGCCATCGTAGGCAAGGCTTGCGGCTGGATTGTCTGTGCGGGCAGCGAAGCTATAGATATTGTTTGAACGTACCCTTATTTGTAATTTATCAACCCCAGAAAAACTAGTATCAAAAGTCAAAGAAGCATCACGGGAAAATGTGAAGGCATTATTATCCGCCACGTAATTTTTATTTGTATTATAAGCAGCAAGATTACGTATAAATTTAGTTGCTGCATTTTGAACATAACCAACCCTGCGCTGATCCTCTGACAAGGATCCATATTCAGCAATCAAATAATTAAGTAAGTTGTTATAGATGGTGGGATTTGTTACTAAGCCGCCAGGGGTAACAACTAAACCAAGGCCAGCACCACTAAAATTATTAACCGTATTACCTGCAGCATTAACGGCTTGATAATTACGTTCAGCGCTGGCTGCAATTGAGATCGGATCGTAGGCACCAATTGGCTTAACAACTAAATTAGCGGTGTTGTTATAGAAAGCGTAATTTTTAACGCGACGCGACTCATTTGCAAGGGCCACCAGTGCGTTTAAATCCTTTGGATCAAGCAATATTTTGCTGCTATTGAAATCACTACTGCTGGTGCCACTGGTGGTGGCAAATAATGCATTGGTGCGGCCGTAGCGATCGAGCAGTGGAATTTGACTTCCTTGTAGTGGCAGGTAGATATTTGTAGCGGGATTTAAATATTCCAAGCTGAATGAAGTGTTTGCCAATTGAACAGTTTGCCTAAAGCCAGAATCTGTAAATAGGCTGATGCGGGTGAGTTGCGCTTGGCTTGGCAGGCGGTTTGTGCTGGGATTAATTAATAGATTTTGGCCAGAACCAACACCTTGCATCACATTGCTAGAGGCCGGTTCAGCAAAAGCGTTGCTGCTGCTGCTGGAAGTGGTGTTGATGTTATTTGGTAGATAACCTGTCCAGGTGGTGCTGAATGCCAACTCACGGCTGAGTTTCGCTGGCGCTGAAGCGCGATAAAAAATAAAAGCTTCCCCTTGGCTTAAGGGAGATGCAATCATATTAATAGATCTTGATTGCACAGAAGCAATTGAACCATCGTAGGCGCGATGGCCATAGAGATCGGCAAGATTAGAAAGGGCGGTGGCTTGGCCAAAATTGGCATAACCATTATTGCGATATGCATTACCAAGCACAAAACGCACCACCCCAGATAGTTTGGAAGTAGTTGAAAAATCAGTGAACTCAGGCTCCCTTTCCTGTTCAGCGTAAACAGAAACAGGAGCTGAACTAATAAATAAAAATACCGCTAGGAGGTATTGCAACTTCATAGAAATTAGCAAAAAAAAGCCCCTCCAAAGGAGGGGCTGGGAGTGTGTGAGAAGTTAATTTGATGTAACAGTGAACTAAACCAGATCAGAAGTTGAACTGGGTTTTGATCACGCCGCCCCACACATCGCCGCCACCGATGCCATCGGAGTTGGTGGTGCTGGAGATGTAGAAAATACCAGGTGTAATGCTGATATTGTCTGTTACCTGG
>Ga0214923_10000736_pt1 | contig 48630 bp, 46 predicted proteins | sample LL1510_MetaG_FD_177993 | JGI IMG/M metagenome (GOLD analysis project Ga0214923, IMG submission 177993) | Freshwater microbial communities from Lake Lanier, Atlanta, Georgia, United States - LL-1510 | ecosystem: Environmental > Aquatic > Freshwater > Lake | place: USA: Georgia | collected...
AGCCTCTTCTAGAGTATCACGCCTCAGCAGGGAACTTAATGGATTCGAGGACTAGTCATCTCGATGACATGCTGAGTGAACGACTAGAAGAGGCTTTTCACAAAACGACCTTTGACGTGCAGCTGCAAGATATCGCTGAAATCGCTGCTGAATATAATCCGATTGACTTGGCCTATGCTGCTTCAAGACTTCCTCCAAGCGCTCGTCCCGTTCTCTATGAAAATCTTCCTGATTTAGATGCCAAGACTACCTTTATCATCAGCACAGATAGCGCTTCTAGATGGGCGATCTTCCGGACGCTTACAGATGAAGAGATTGAGAGTTTGATCAGCAATATGCCGGCGGATGAAGCTGTTTGGGTGCTGGATGACTTGCCGGAGAGGCGTTATCGCAGAGTGCTTGATCTTTTGGATGGAAAAAAAGCTTCACAGATCCGCGAATTGCAGAAGCACAGCCGCAATAGTGCGGGTGGTCTCATGACGAATGAATTCTTCGCCTTTCCGATGGAAACTACGATCCACGAGGCGGCCAACTTCATCCGTGATAATCCCGGCATCGATATGACAAGACGGATCTTTGTTCTCAATGAACAGGGTGAGCTTCAAGGTTTTGTGCCGGCCCGCAATTTAATCGTCAATCCTCCTCAGCTTCCCTTAAGACAGGTGATGCGAGAGGTGGAGCATAAGATTTCGCCCGAAGGTACTCGCGAAGAGGTGGTAGATCTTGTTGAGCGTTATAAGATTCCTGCTCTCCCTGTGGTCAATGAGAACAATTTCTTGGTAGGGGTGATCACCTATGAAGATGTTGTTGAGACAATCGAGGATATTGCGGATGAGACAATCGCTTGGATGGCAGGTACTGCCGAGGACGTCTCTGAGTATGACCATATTTTCAAACGCTATCTTTCTCGAGCTCCTTGGCTTTTAGTCACACTCTTTGGTGGTTTGATTAGTGCTTCTGTGATGTCTTATTATCAGGAGCTTGAAGGTCAATTATTGGCGATGATCTTCTTCTTTGTGCCTTTAATCAACGGAATGTCAGGTAACGTGGGAATTCAGTGTAGTACTGTGCTCGTGCGGAGTATGGCGATCGGTGTGCTTTCTGCGGGTAAACGAGGGGAGGCGGTGCTGAAGGAGGGATCGATTGGTTTGTTGACGGGGGTGACCTTTGGAGCTCTTTGTGGCTTTATCGTCTTTGCATTAGTTTCTTTTGGTATAGGGGATTTTCATGGAGGTGCTTTGCAGCTTGGAGTGATGGTTGCGGCTGGAGTGTTTAGCGCTTCGATTACAGCGACGACCCTCGGCGTGGCCTCACCTTTCTTTTTTGCAAGGATTGGGGTGGATCCTGCGATCGCTTCAGGTCCGATCGTAACAGCTTTCAATGACATCATGTCGATGATTACCTTTTTCTTGATAGCAGGAGTGATCCACTCTCTATTTTTCATGCCTAAAGTAGTTTAGATCTAATACAAATACTGTCACAAATGAGAGTCATCTAGCAAGGCACCTTCGAGAGATTCTTTCTCGCTCATTTTTAAAAATATGAGCTTCGAAACGACCTCTCAAATTTGCGACATTATTTCTTGCAAATCGTATGAATGGGCTCTATTCATTCAAATGAAATCGGTTATAAAAAGAATGAAACTGATGAGTCATTTTTCTTGCAACAGATCGAACTTTTCCAAATTTTTGCAATAGATCGCAGTTTTCCAATGGTCAGAATCGCAGGAGAGTGCCACGCCACTAATTCTCCCTCTAACCTGCCGCCTTTAAACTCCTGCTTCCAAAGAGAATATCCATCTTTGATTTCCATATGACTACTTTCTGGGGTATCAAGGGGGTGAATTGCACGTCGCTTAATAGGAATGTGATCGGCCTCAGATGAATCTAAGTCAATCGAAGGCTTCCACCGTTTTAGGTGAGGGTTATATCTATGTAGATGAATCTGCGCGCCTTTGCTTCTTGCTATTGGAAGTTCATTTTCCCAACAAAAATTTCCGATAGTTAACGCATCTTGAAAAAATAGGTGAATATCTCTTTCTTCTTGAATTTCTTCCATAAACATCTCTGACATAGCTGCCCAAAAGACCTTGGCAAGCTCTGGAAAAGCGGGGGCTTGGTCTTTTACGATCGGAAATAGTACATCTAATCGACCATCTGGCCAACCCACTACTATTTTTCTCAAAGATTCTTGAGCCATTCCATCGGTGACACCACCACTTTCTGCGGCATATTTATTAGCCTCATTGCGTGCAAATTTTGTAGACCAAATAACAAGATTTCTTCCATCGACAAAAGGGATTCCCTTTTCGACCAAGAAACGCAATGATTCTTTTAAAGCCTCTTTTAATTGCGAAGGCTTGTTCCGATCCATTTGATTGTATATCACAGCATCAAAACAGCCCTTTATCGCTATCCATGTTTTGAGAAGATCGGATTTTTTAACGCGATCTTCCAATCCCAGCCGCATTACAGAAATTTGCATATTACGGCAAGCTATTGCCATGAGCCTTTCATAGGCAAATTTCTTTATAGAATCTTTAGTATAAACTCTACAAGGCCGATCTGGAGGGAAGGGGCCGGCTAAAAAATTGGTAAGCATTTCGTTGTCGTTGCGATCATAAAAAACAACGCTTTCTTTGCCATAGGCTTTTATAAACTTCTCGGCAACATGGGCTTCTATTGTATTTCTTTGTTCATCAGTGAGCATTTCATTATGAAATCTACCTGACTGTAGGAATACTTCAATCTGATCGCGATTACATAGCCATCCTGCATAATGGACAGAACCGTCATAAGTTTCTTCAGGTAAGGCTAGTGAGGGATGGCCGTATCTATTCGTTTTATCCAAATACTTATGAAATGCGCCTTCAACTTTTTGAAATAGATCGGTATTTCCTTCCCGGACACAAACATTTTTAATGCCTGTTGCTAAGGTCCCATCTCCTCTTAAAACCCAGATTCTTTTTTCACCAGGGCAAAGAGGCTCGCATCTCTCGATATCAGTGTAAGCGGGATTGATTCCTCCCTCTCCCGCGTAATCATAACGGGCGTACACTTTTGGAAATGTGCGAATTTCACTAAATAAACAATTTAACATAAATATATTGATTTGAAATAAACAACAAATATAAAGTATCAAACTATTTAAAACAATTTAAATTATTATATACAAAAATAGTTGTCCTAGGGGGTGTGTAGGGGAGTTTCAGGGAGAGTTGCAAATGGTACAACGACTTATAATATCAAAGGCGAGCTGGTGTTCCTATTAGCCTTTCATAAGCAAATTTCTTTATAGAATCTTGAGTATAAGTTCTACAAGGCCGATCTTTAGGAAAGGGGCCAGCCAAAAAAATGTCGAGCCTCTCATCGCCGATCTGATCATAAAAAACAACCCTGTCTTGACCATAGGCATTTATAAATTTACCAGCTACATACGCTTCAATGATATCTCTCTGCTCTTCGCTGAGCATTTTATTATGGAATCTGCCTGATAGCAAAAATACCTGAAGGTGATCACTGCGATTACACAGCCATCCCGCATAATGGACAGAACCATCATAAGTTCCTTCAGGCAAGGCTAGTGATGGATGGCCATATCTATTCGTTTTATCCACATACTTGTGCAATGTGTCCTCAACTTTTTGAAATAGATCGGTATTCCCTTTGCGAACACAAATATTTTTAATGCCTGTTGCTAAGGTCCCATCTCCTCTTAAAGCCCAGATTCTTTTTTCATCAGGACAAAGAGGTTCGCATCTTTCGATATCAGAGTAGGCGGGATTGATCCCCTCCTCTCCTGGGTAATCATAACGGGCATACACTTTCGGAAATGAATCAATTCTACAAGATAAATACATGGATAGAGGGGAGGAGATAGTGAAGTGCAATTGTAACCTAGTGAGGATTTTATATCAATCTTGGTCGATTCCTCTGCCCGGTAGTTTGGATGCAGTAAAAATGATCAATTTTTAATTTATATCATTTGCAATCAACCTGGTTTCTAGAGGGGTATTGAAATAATAGGGGTCGATAAGTAGAGTTCAAATGAATCAACTATACATAGGAAATTTATGCCTAGTGAAAAATACAACAAAGCAAAAAAAAGAGTAGCCAAACTACGCTCTTTCTACTCCAATCTGATCACCTTCCTCATTGTGAACGTGATCCTTTTTTTAATCAACTTAGTCTCAGATCCTCACAACCTCTGGTTCTACTGGGTCACGTTGATTTGGGGTATCGTTCTCATCGTACAAGCTTTCAATACCTTCACCATCCGTGATAGCTTTTTAGGCGAAGAGTGGGAGCAGAAAAAGCTGAAAAAGCTGATGCGCGAGGAAGAAGAGGATGATGATGATGAAGAGCGCTAGTTTTTAGGGGATCAGGAACTCCAGCAATTTGCGATTCGCCTTTTTCTGCGATGTTGTGGGCGGATTCTCCACCTCTGGAAACTCATCACTACCCCTCTTTGATTGCTTCTCATCCCAAGGGAATGGGTAGACCGTAGGAGGAGGGGTGGGTTCTTCACCAAGCGCTGAAATCACCTGCTCAAGAATACCGCCCACGATGTAGCCCGGCGGTCCCCCAGCTAGACGAGTGATCAAAATGCCGATACGGGTATATGCCGAGCTCCAATCGAGCTCCACATCATTAGTCTTTCCACGCATTTTAACCTGAAACATATCTTTTTTGTTGATCCCTAAGATGTTGAAACGCTGCTTGAGCGTTTGTGGTGCGATTCCCAATGTCATCCATACTTTGGATTTGACTAGATCAACGCGACCCCAGAGCGCAATGTGCACATTCTTGTGTAGTAGCATGTCGAAGCGCTCGTGGCTCAATACTCCATCTTTTAGACTCAAGAAGACTGGCGTGAACCATGCGCTCATCATTTTGTCTTTCGGAGGCTTGGCTTTTAAGAACTTCATTAACTCTTCAACAGCGCCCCCATTATGGACGTAGATCTTGCCGATATCGACAACAGCCTTTTCTATCCGCAATCCTTTAAAGGACCAAGGAAGTGGGAAGGAAAATCCTTCAGGATCGATAAATACGCGAATCGGGTGATCAGAGCGGGCTCCTCGTACAAGCATCGGGTTGATGTCTGTGATAAAGTGCTCAGAAACAGAGTCGGTAAGCGTGATCTCAGCTTTTAAGACATCGCGTAGTTGAATCTGATCTTTCGAGAGTTGTAGAGGAAAAACCCCCTTAAAGTTTGAGGCTGCAATATCGAAATTGATAGGTCCTTCATTCCCAGCAATCTGCGCATTTAGGCTAGCATTTAAATAGTCACCAAGCACGGCGTTAGCTTTTTCTCTGAAAATAGGATCGAGAGGAACGATGCCGAGTATTTGACGTACAGGGATACGGCTCAGGTCAATTTCTCCCGTGATTGCCAGAGGCTCATCACTCCAAAGATTGAGTAGATCCACGCCTGCCGAAAATATCCCTCCGTCGCGTTTGAAGAAGCGGGGAGAGGAGACTTTACCAGTCAGATCTACATGGATCTTGCGTGCAAAATTTTCCCCAAAAATATCGCCTCGAATACTCTCTAAAAAGAAACGGTCGTTGGAGTCTTTCGCAATGAATTGCATCGGCTCCACTTCGATCCTGCCGACGATGCCGCTGTGGCAGATAAAAGCTTTGATATCCTCTGGAAACTCTTTAGGGCAGTAAATTTTTTCAATTTCGATATCAAGTGTAGATTTAGAATGTAATTCATAAGCTGTTACCTCATCTTCCGAGAGCATTTTGACAAGTGCTTGATAGCGCTTGTTGTTGATTTCCCAGTAGACATGCCCTGGCTTGCTTTGAGTGATCTCAAAGAGAGGGTTAACAGCGAGGGCTAGTTCAGTATTAAAACCAGGTGCAGTAGCTAGTAGATCGAGTTTCAGGTGGGTTTGTTTTCTAGGGTTGTAGTCGAGTTTGGCTTTAAGATTGATGATGGGGCCAATCAAATCAGAGAGATTCACATGGTTCGGGGTGAAGAAGTCGAAGATTGCTGTAGGGAAATCTTGCAAATTGCCATCGAATTCAATGACCGCTGCACCGTAGTCGATTGCATTATCAACGATGAAATCTCTAATTTTTAGGGAGGCTACCATCTCCTTGCCCTCTTTTTCAGAGGCGACAAAGCTGGTTTTGGTCTGTGCTGTGAGAATGTTTTTCGAGCCATCAAAAGTGAATGAGAATTCACCCTCTTTTAACTCAGCTCCCTCATAGTAAGTATTAAGAGGCAGATTGAGAAGTTGGCCATTGCCTTGAATCTTGACCAAGTCAAAAGTGAAGGGTGTGCCCTTCTTGCCTAAGTTGCCTTTGATAGTTGTTGAGATGATGTCACTTTCAATATCGCCTTCAAAAGTTGAAACGGAGAGAATCTTTTGATTGGCTGCAGCTTTCCCTTTAAAGGCAAAGGTGGCACCTTCTCCGAGAGCATCCTTCAAGCCCCCTGAAAAGCGGCGATTTCCATCAATAGTAAACGAAAGGTTATCTAGCTTTTCACCAATCACTTCGCCATGAAGATTGGTGGAAAAGGAGGTGATGTCAAAGGTGGAATCGAGGCCTGTCTGTTCACTATAATTGCCGGCCAATTTGATACCAATGCTATCGCCGAAAAATTTACGGAGTACACTCAATTCTTCGAAGGCGATTTCTAGAAGTCCAAAAGGAAAACCTTCTGATTCTAGGGAAAATAGAAGGTTGTTTTGATGCAATCTCATTTCAGCAACCAGTTTGGAGCTTTCTTTGCCTTGAATATCTCCTCTAATTTTAAGGTCCATCCCATCATGCACAACGATGTTTCCTTCAAATTGATTCAGAGAAAAGTGGCTTTGGCTAGCATGGAGAAGTTCAGCACGTGCCAAACTGACTTTTGCTTCAATCTCACTCTTTTCCCAATCCAATGAAAGGGGAATCTCACCCCTTGTAATCTCTAGACGGATAGTAGCTTTATCACCCAAACTCCAATCTTTCTGAAGATCTGAACGAATTAACTCCTGGAAAAAAGCAGGTGTCATCACAAACTCTAGCGAGCTTTTCGCATCGGTGAAAAAGACATTGTTTTTCACTTCCCCGGAGATTTGACCATTCAAAAATTTACTTTGAATAGTGGCGTCGATCATTCGCAGTCCATCTTCAGAGCGACTCTCAATCTTAAGGTCGATCTTCTCGCCAAAGGCTTGGGTATAAAGATGCGTATTTTGAAGCTGGTCGAGGATAGTCACAGGAAAGTTGTCTACCTTAGCCAAAATATGTCCGTTTTCTCCAAGTGAGCCGGAAGCCAACACCTCCCCTGTAACTGAACCCTCTTTCGTAACCGCATGGAGATGGAAAAGACTATCCTCAGGATGGTATTCAAGGGAGGTATTAGAAATGGTGATTTCTTGGATTTTTGGAGCGGAAAGTTTGATTTCTCCATTCTTAACGATCAGCTTTCCCTTTAGGTTTGGAAAGCGAGTCTTACCCTCTTTTTTTGAGAGTGTGCGCTCTAAGTTTGAAGTCCCGTTATCGTCGCGCTCCAAAGAGAGAACGGGATGAATAACCGTAGTGGCTCCAAAGTTATTGATGTCAAAAATTAAATTGAATAAAGAGGTGTCGGTAGCAAGCGAATCGATTTGAAGAATCTCATGCCCCTCCTTGTCTTTAAGCTCCACTTTTTCAGCTCTCTGGGGGCCAAGCCAGCTCAAATGGAGCTCTTCGATCGAAAGAGTCCCATGGATACCTCTATTGACCCACGAGAGAAGCAATTCCCGGCCAGGATTGGTCGAAAGAATTTTTGGCAGAAAGGCTGTGAAGACAACCACGCAACAAAAAAGTAAAATCCAGAACCATCTCATCAGATATCCTTGATCAATAGATTGGCCTTAGACGAACGAACCTTATCTTCAGCACTGTAGTACTCTAAGATTTTTTCCACCCCAAGCCCTTGAGGAATAGGGATTTCCTCTCCATTTTTGGCAATCATATCAAGAACGTCTTTAATTGTCAGGTGATCAATATTTTTAGCTGGCTGGTAGCCGCCGCTTTGGAGGTGGGCTAGCCTGATTTCCACCAAAACTCCCGAGAGAAGGAGGTGGTAGACTAGTTTATTGACCAAAGGAAGGGGAATAGTGAGCTCATTTGAAAGGTCAATCGAGCTGGGTGGGGCTTCACCTTTGTCGAAGCGCTTCACGACTAAATGGGTAATGCGGAGGCAGAGGATCTGTCTCAAGCGGGGACTTAGGTGAACATCATCGGTCATAAATTCATAGGCATCTACGTTTTGGAATGCAAATGTTATTTTCGCGCCGATCAATACAACAAGCCAGCTGATATAAAGCCAGAGCAAGAATAGTGGCAGCGCTGCTAAGGTTCCGTAGATTGCATTGTAAGTTGCCACGCCAACTTGAAAACGGATATAGGCCCACTGAATGAATTGATAGATAATAGCCGTGATCAACCCCGACCAGAAGGCAGCCATGAAGTTAACCCGGATATTGGGGATGAAGATATAGATAAAAGTGAAGAGAGTCCAGAGAAGTGCCAAAGGAATCACATTCAGCATAAGAGCTAAGAGGCGGAAAAACAGGCCTTGTCCTTCTAAATAGGTCACAGAAGTGGAAAAATAGGCAGTAAGCGTCACAGAAAAGAGAACAAAAATGGGACAGATGAAGAGCAATGCCATGTAGTCTGAGAAGCATCGAGCAAAAGAGCGCCCTTTGTGCACCTCCCAAATACGGTTTAAAGCAATTTCTAGGTGGGAGAGGATGCGGATCCCTGCCCAGATCAAGAGAACCAAACCAACACCGATGATCACCCCTTCGCTACTTTCATCAAGAGTGTCTTTTGCAAAGAGAGCGATTTTTTCGACAACAGAACGCTGCTCATCAAAGCTTCGCGCAAGCCATTGTAAAAATGCGTTTTGCAAAAGAAATCCCCGAGCAAGGCCGAAAAAGAAGGTAAGTATCGGAACAGCAGAGAGAAGAGAATAGAAGGTTAGCGAAGAGGCGCCCACTTGTACTTGACTTTTGGTGAATCCTTCACCAATCAAGACAAGAATGCGCAAAATCCGGATACCCAAAGCTTTAGTTTTGCTTAGCTCCCGGACGCGGATGCGCCATAGCCCATGTTTTAAAAAATCAGATTTAATCCTCACAACATAATTATATATTAATTATATTTTTAGTGCTTTAATTGCGAGAAATAATGGGAATTCCATTCTAGCGCGATCTTCCATCTTGGCATTTTTGCCGGTGCTCTTTTTCGGAGAGATCCATTCCTCAATGAGTTGAATCACGAAACCGGCCTGATTAAGCCAAAGTGAGAAGTCGCTTATGGAATGATGAAAGCTCCAGGTTTGCACAGACTTCTCACCTTTAGATGGTTGCATTTGAATAGGGATCTCAAGGGGAGAGAGATAGCGGTTGATGCGGCGGTACTGAAGTTTCTGTTTTTCATCGACTTCCCAATGTGTTTGGCGGGGAATGCGGAAGGCGGGGTGGTTCAAAACAAAGGTGAAGTTTCCGCCTTTTTTTAGATGGTCTGCCGCATTTTGGATGGCGAGGTCAGCCCGTGGCACGTTTTGGAGGCAGAGGATTGCTGTCACATGGGTAAAGTTGCCGAGAGAGAGAGGTTCGCAAATGTCTGCAACTGTAAAGTTTCCTCCTCGTTTTTTAGCTTGAGCGATCAGATCGCGGCTCAAGTCAACGCCATGGTAGGAGATTCCTTTAGGAAGTGCTTCTAATAGGACGCCTTGGCCACAGCCGAGATCGAGAAGTGAGTCACTCTTTTTGATCGCAAGGAGGGGAAGGAGCTTGGGCCAGATCACCTCTTGGTGGTAAAGATGGCCTTGTTTGCCAACAAGCTGTCCATACCAGTCGCTTACCTCGCCCCAATCACTCCTTTCGGAATTTTTCGAGAAGGGTTTGGAATTGGTTTTGGACCTCTCTGAATTCATTGGCTCGATCTCCTAAATGATCAAAGAGAGTAGCTCCGCGGCTCTCAAGCTCTTTGAAAAATTGTTCTGCATGTGCGAAGAGTGCTTCGTATTGGTTTTTCAGCTGTTGTTGTGCTTGGACTAAATTTTCAAGCTCAGGGAGCTTGCTTTCAGCAGCCAAAACTTGAGCATGTAATTTGGCAAAGGCATCGCACGCTAGGCGGTATTCCTCAGGTCGGACAGCTTCTAAGATCTTGACAAGAGCGTCGCGAACGGCTGTCAACTCACCTCTTTCTCCTTGGAATTCTTTAAGCAGCGAGCGTAGCGTTTCTAAGTTGCCCTCTCCTGTCTGCAGATGCGTTGCCATCTGACTGAGTGCTTCCTTCATGGCATCGATCTGCTGTCGCAATTCGCGGTTTGCCTCTTCGCTTCTCGTTAGCTGCACTGCTTGGCTTTCTAGCTGTTCATCCCGTGTGCGTATTTGCCTCGCATTCTCTTGAGCTTCTGCAATGTGGGTGGCTTGGAGCTCTTCGACCAATTTCTTGTGTTCGTTGAGCTGTCTTTCATTTTCAGTATTAGCTGTTTCAAGTCTTTCTACATTGCTTCTAAGCTCTTGATTGGATTGTTGTATCTGCTCTGAGCTTTGATGGAGCGTTTGAAGGTCTTTGTATTGGTAGCCAAGATAGATGAAGTAGAGCGAAGCTGCTGCACCGCAACCAAAGGGAATGCAGAGGTAGGGGTTTTTTTTCAAAAGGCAGTAGGCTATCCCGACAATAGAGGCTGCTAGAGCGACAATTCCAGGCGCCATGCGCCAGGCTGGGCAAATTTCACGCCCCTTTAAAACTCCGGTTGCTAATTCAGAAGCCTTATTCGCAAAACAGCAGGGGAGGCAAGTCAAACATTCAGTCATGGGTACTCTTATGAATCTCTTCTCTGATTTCTGTCAACACCTCTAGCTGCCAGTGAGGCTTGCGTAGGGCATAAAGAGTGACTGGTATGAGACAGCTGATAAGAATGCCACCCACAATCAAAACTTCATAAGAGGGGATGCTTTGAATCGCATATTGGAAAGTGGGGGGTAGGAAACTGACCAGAAGGGCAAACGTACTTGCGAAGATGCCGAGACTGCAAATGATCCAGACTCCCGTCTTCCCACCAGGAATCGCATAGGCTCTTACCACATTGGGTTTGCGGTAGCGCAATACGATCGCTGAGATTAAAAGGATCACATACATAATCAAATACATTTGGGCTGAGAGCGCACTCAGGATCCAGTAGGAAACGCTCACATTGGGTAAGAAAAGGAAGACAAAAGCAGTGATTGTGACAATGATTGCCTGAAAGAGCATCAAATTCACGGGGGCTTGATGTTTATTGAGTTTATGAAAGATCGGTGGGAGGCAGCCGTGCTCGGTTGTGACGAAAAGGCCTTTGACTCCAGCGATCGCCCAAGCGTTAAGCTCTCCTAATGCACCGATCACTGTAAAGAGGGCGATGATAGGTACCATCCAAGGAAGACGCATTCTTGTGAAGAAGCTGCGGAAAGCGTCCATCAGCCCAGAAACCAAGTTGATGTGATCTTTGGGGATCACGATAGAAATAGCGAGTGAGCCTAGAATCAAAATCGCGAGAGTGAACAGCGCTGCGACTAAAATTGCTCTAGGGTAGTTGCGTTGTGGGTTTTTAACTTCGCGAGCCAAATTAGCATTGGCTTCAAGGCCGCTTAAGGCTAAAAACATGCCTGCGAGGAATACGAGGTGAGAGAAGTGAGAGAAGTCGGGAATCAGATCGCCCCAGTGAAGAGGCATTGCCACTGTCCCTCCTGTCACCATCCAGGTAATAGCTAAAGCAATTAGAACAGCCCCCGGGATGATAGCGCCAATGATGACACAGATTGTGCTGACCATCGCGGAGGTTTTGACCCCGAAAAAGTTGAGGAAGGTGACACCCCAGAAGCCGATTAAGATCACGCTCAAAAGGTAGACTTTGTTTTGTGCCAAAGCTGGATTGAAAACATAAGCGATTCCCGCACCGATGAAGGCAAGCATCGCAGGATACCAGGTCATGTTATGGAACCACTGCATCCAGATTGCGAAAAATCCCCAACGGTCACCCAAAGCTTCGCGTGCCCAGACGTAAACGCCACCGGCTTTTGGCCAGCCAGAAGCGAGTTCTGCTGAGGCTAGTGCATAGGGAACCATAAAAAAGATCGTCGCGGCAATGTAGAAGAAGATAGCGCCAAGTCCGTAACTTGCGGTGAGAGGAAGATTGCGCAGACTGATCACGACAGCCAAAGAGAGCATCGCGAGCACGAAGACATTCAATTTGCGCTGCGGCTTAGGGAGGTGTCCTTCCATAAAATCCCGAGCATAACATTAAAAGATTGTTTGATCAATCTTTTTCCTAAATCGCAAATCGATCAAGAGAGGGCTAACACCACTTGCAACAAATAAGTTCGCAAACAAGAGTCAGATAGCGCAGCACCCTTGAGAGATCCTTCGTCAATCTTCTTAAGCAATGTCGATTTCGTTGGCGAGATAAACATCCTGCACTAGATTCAACATCTTGATCCCATCTTTCAAAGGCTTTTGGAAAGCTTTGCGACCCAAAATCAAGCCACAACCTCCAGCTCTTTTATTGATCACCGCAGTTCTGACCCCTTCAGCAAAGTCATCCTTTCCTGATTCACCACCTGAGTTGATCAAAGGCACTCGGCCATAGTAGCTATTAGCCACCTGATAACGACACAGATCGATCGGATGGTCAGAGCAAAGTTCTGTATAGGCCAAAGGAGAGGTCTTGCCAAACTTGAGCTCCTTAAAACCACCATTGCATGTGGGCAGCTTTTGCTTCACAATATCAGCGCCCAAAGTAGCTCCTAAATGGTTAGCTTGTCCAGTTAGGTCGGCAGCATTGTGGAAATCTTCCTTCCCCGTTTTGAAGGCAGGATTGCGCAGATAACACCAGAGAATCGTCGCCATGCCTAAATCGTGAGCTTGTGCAAAAGCTCGGCTCACTTCCTGAATCTGGCGATTACTCTCGGGAGAGCCAAAGTAAATCGTAGCTCCGATAGCGACAGCACCCATGTCAGCAGCTTCTTTCACAGAAGCAAAAAAGATCTGATCAAAAGTGTTGGGATAGGAGAGAAGCTGATTGTGATTGAGTTTTAGGATAAAGGGGAGTTTGTGGGCATAACGTCTGGAGAGCAGGCTTAGCACTCCATAAGTCGAGGCTACGCCATTGCAGCCCCCTTCGATTGCCAATTTAATGATGTTTTCAGAGTCAAAATAATCGGGATTGGGAGCAAAAGAGGCTACAGCTGAGTGTTCGATCCCTTGATCCACTGGTAAGATAGAGAGATAACCCGTGTCACCTAGGCGGCCATGAGAAAAAAGGCGCTGCAGATTGCCCATCACCCGGTTGTTCCGATCAGAAGGGGTCAAAATCCGATCGACCCAATCTCTCCCAGGTTTGTGTAGACGATCCTTAGATATTTTCATGCACTTATGAGACAAAAGAGAAGAGGCCTCCTCTCCTAATAGTTTTTCGATTTCTGAAGCGGTGGTGGTGGCCATAAGAGCTTATCCTTTTAGTTTTCGCTCGATTTTCCACAATGATTATTTTTTGTACAAACAATTTTGGGAGTGGTAGATTGCCTCCACATGACGAGCTATATCCATGATTTCTGCCACTTAAGACCTCCCTTTCAATTTTCACAAGATAAAGGCTTGAAGTGGCTTGTGGATGCTCACGTCCATGCTGAGAAAAAAGGGAATCCGGAGCTTTTGGTTTTGGAGTTTCGGCAGAAACTCCAAGAAAGAGTGGATCGCGTCGCTTGCAAGATGGAGCACATCCAGAGTCGAGGTTATTCGATACCTGATATTACGCATGATGAATGGGAGGGGATGGGCTTTTTCGGTGATGCAGCTGCACCTCATGGTTCTGGTTTTGGCATTCGTAACCGACTCTTTCAAAAGAAGGCGAGCACAATCTTCGAGGAATTCTACGGAGATAGAGGGGCTCCTGAAGATTTGATTCATGTGACGTGCACGGGCTATTTCTCTCCAAGTCCGGGGCAGAAGATGGTTGCAAAAAAGGGGTGGAAAACAAGGGTGACTCACGCCTACCATATGGGCTGTTTCGCTGCAATTCCTGCGATGCGCATCGCTCAAGGTTTTTTGGCGGCAGGTAGAAAAAGCGTAGATGTCGTTCACACCGAGATGTGCTCTCTCCACTTCAATCCAGCTCTCCATGATGATGATCAACTGGTTAGTCAAAGTCTTTTCGCTGATGGTTTTATTCGCTACCAGATGAGTCATGAACCGTGCGGATTTCGCTTGCTCGCTGTTCAAGAAGAGTTACTGCCAGATACGGCTGATCAAATGACTTGGGGTTGTGAAGACTGGGGTCTAAAGATGACTCTGGCTCGCGAAGTTCCCTACTACTTCCAAAAGATAGTCTCTTCTTTTGTTGAAAAATTGGGAAAGGCTGACTACTTTGCCATTCACCCGGGTGGTCCAAAAATCATTGATCGCCTGCAAAAGAAGCTCGAACTCTCAGATATTCAAGTGCTCCATAGTAGGGAAGTGTTGCGACAATATGGCAACATGTCTTCAGCGACCCTGCCTCATATTTTAGAACTGATGGATAAAGATCTTAGGAAGGGAGAGCGTGTGATTGGACTTGCTTTTGGGCCAGGGTTAACGATCGTTGGTATACTTCTGGAGAAGGTGTGATGATGTTGCTCTATATTCCATTTTTGATTCAGATTCTCGTGATTGGATTTGACGAGTTTTATTTCCACTGGAAGCGGGGATTGCCTAGGTGGGAAAGAATTGGCCATCCCTTAGACACTCTGACTATTATAGCCGTTTTTGGCTACACCTTGATCTTTCCATTTAGCGCCAAGGCTCTCACACTCTATATAATCCTCGCGACTTGTTCTGCTATTTTTGTCACAAAAGATGAGTTTGTCCACAAAGAGTGTTGTCCAGCCAAAGAGCAGTGGCTGCACGCTCTGCTCTTTTTAAACCACCCTTTAGTGCTTATTGCAACCGCCTTTCTTTGGTCTAAAGGCGAAACCTTATTTTTAGGAACGCAAATCGTGGCTGCTAGCCTCTTTTGCTTTTATCAACTCATTTACTGGAATTTTATATGGAAAAAGCAGTGATAAACAATAGCTTTTATGATGAACTACAGGAGGGGTGGTATGATAGCTGCGGCCACCCTATAGCCCTTCTGCGGATCGAAAATCAAGCGCGCACGCCTTGGGTTCTTTCTAAAATCCCGAAAAAAAGCACCATTCTCGATATCGGCTGCGGAGCTGGCTTTTTGGCAAACGAGCTGGCTGTGGCTGGTCATCAGGTGACGGGGATTGATCTGTCTCCTAAAAGCTTGGAGGTAGCCCGCAATCATGACCAGACAAAAAGTGTCGACTACCGCGTTGCCGACGCCCTCGAATTGCCCTTTGCTGATGCCAGTTTCGATGTGGTGACCTCGATGGATTTTCTCGAGCACATCGAGAATCCTCACGCTTCGATTAGAGAGGCTTCGCGCGTCCTTAAGCCTGGGGGGAGTTTCTTCTTTCACACATTCAATAGAAATTTTTTAAGCTATCTGGTTGTGATCAAGGGGGTCGAGTGGGTGGTTAAAAACACTCCTAAGAATATGCATGTCTTCAATCTCTTTGTGAAGCCAGAGGAGTTAAGAGCCTATTGCAGGGAAGAGGGGATCGCTGTGCAGGAGATCCATGGCCTTGGCCCGAAGATGAAAAGTCGCGCATTTTGGAAGATGGTATTCAAAAGGAGTGTGCCGGCTGATCTTGAGTTTGAAATGCATGCATCTACAAAATGCGGCTATGTTGGAATAGGAGTAAAATCTCCACTTTGATACAATCGGGCGCTATGTCAGCTGTCAAAACAAAGAATCTTTCTAAAGCATTCGAGGGGGGATTGGCATTATCGGGGGTGAATCTCGAGATTGCTTCAGGGTCTATCTATGGGATTATTGGTTTCTCAGGTGCGGGGAAATCAACCCTGGTCCGCTGTCTCGTAGGGCTTGAAAAGCCTTCTTCTGGCTCTCTCCAAGTTGAGGGTAAGATTGGGATGATTTTCCAGCATTTCAATCTTTTTAGTCACTTGACTGCTTTGGGTAATGTCCTCTTTGTTAATGATGATATCGAAAAGGCCCGGGGGCTACTTAAGTTGGTTGGGTTAGAACAAAAAGAGTCGCTTTATCCGGCGCAGCTCAGCGGTGGGGAGAAGCAGCGGGTTGCGATTGCTCGAGCTCTTGCCAATGACCCTGCGGTGCTTTTTTGTGATGAAGCAACATCGGCTCTTGACCCTGAGACTACACAAAATATCCTCTCCCTTCTCACTGAACTCAATAACCGCCTGAAACTGACGATTGTCCTGATTACACATGAGATGGAAGTGGTTAAATCGATTTGCCATGAAGTCGCGGTGCTAGATGGAGGTCAGATTGTGGAGCAGGGGCGAGTGGCAGATCTTTTTGCCAATCCGAAACATAGTACAACAAGACGTTTTCTCGAGACCATCCATCACGAAACCCATTTTGCTACAACTGGAGAGTTGCTCCGTCTGCTTTTCCGTAGTGAAAATGCAAGGCAGCCTGTGATTTCGCGCATCGTGCGCGAATCGAATGCCGACATCAATATCTTGCTTGGTGGAATCGATGTTTTGAAAGAGGAGACGATCGGCACGCTGCTTGTAGAATTGACTGGGACAAAGGAGGAGCGTGAGAAAGCACACGCTATCTTGCAAGCAATGGGCGTTCAATATGAGGTGGTTTCATGATGTGGCATCTACTCCCTGGGGCTCTTTTTGATACACTCTACATGGTGATTGTTTCGACATTCTTTGCACTTTTGATCGGTTTGCCACTTGGCATCTTGCTCACTCTAACTGCAAAGGGGGGATTGAAGGAGTCGCTCTGGTTTCACCACATCCTCTCTTTCATTGTAAATGTGGGCCGTTCGATCCCCTTTGCTATTTTGATCATAGCGATTTTTCCATTCACTCGGCTCATCGTTGGGACCAGCATTGGCACGACAGCCTCGATTGTCCCTCTGACGATTACAGCAGCACCATTCCTCGCTCGCTTGATTGAGGATGTGCTAAAAGGAGTCAGCCGCTCTACAATTGATGCCGCTGTTGTCATGGGTTCCTCAACTCGGAAGATTGTTTGGAGGCTTCTGCTTCCCGAAACACTTCCTGCAATTGTTGAAGCTTTGACACTCACCATGGTGACCCTGATCGGCTATAGCGCAATGGCAGGTCTTGTGGGCGGTGGAGGACTTGGCAAGGTGGCTATCCAATATGGATATCAGCGATTCGATGGCGGCGTCATGTTTATGACGCTTCTGGTATTGCTGGCTCTTGTTTGGATCGTGCAATGGATCGGCAATGCGATCAGCTACTCTATAAGGAAAAAACGAGGTTTATTATGAAAAGGTTGATTCTTTTAATCTTGCTCTGCGCCTGCGTCCACAAGAGCGACCAAATAAAAATCGCAGCCTCTTCTACCCCCCATGCGGATATCTTACGTGAGGCTCAAAGACTCCTTAAAAATGAAGATGTAGACCTTAAGATTGTTGAGGTTGATGATTATGCGATTCCAAATCGCTTACTCGCTGAAAAGCAGGTAGATGCAAACTTTTTTCAGCATGATCCTTTTCTAAAGGTTCAGGAAAAGAAATTTGGCTACAAATTCCGCGTTTTAGCAACTGTTCATATCGAACCTTTGGCTGCCTATTCCAAAAAGATAGGCGCTCTCAACATGTTAAAGAAAGGGGATGTTATAGCCATTCCAAATGATCCTTCAAATGAAGCGAGAGCTCTTGGGATTCTTGACTATGAGGGGCTTATTAAGCTTCAAAAGGCTGAATATCCGACAATTCATGATATTTCGGAGAACCCTATAGGTTTGCGCTTCGAAGAGCTAGACGCTCCTATGCTACCGAGAAGTTTAGATGATGTCATGGTCGCGGTGATACCTTCTAATTATGCTCTTTTAGCTGGGCTAAATCCGAAGGATGCGATTGCTACGGAGCCGGCAGCTCACTCTCGCTATGCAAACATCGTAGTTGTGAGGGAAGACGACCACCGCGAAGTCCTCGAAAAACTTCGCAAAGTGCTGGAGTCTAGTGAGATGAGTGAATATATTAATAGAGAGTATAATGGGGCTATTATTCCAACGCATTAATCGGTATAATTGAGGAAAAGGAGGTAGTTTTATGTCTGCACAAATTCCCCCGGAGTCAGCGCGCACTCCACTAACAGATATTCAAAAGAAAGAAATTGGGGCGATCCTACAAAAAGATGGCGTTAAGTTTGATCCGAAAGATTTGACCAATATGAGCACTTTGCAAAAGCTTTTGCAAAGTCAAGGTCGTGAGGATGAATTTGCCAAGGTGATGAAGGTTATAAAGGGCTTCTCGGACGAGAGCGCTTTTTCCAGCAAGAGTCAATTACCAGCAGGGACTGCCAAGAAGATGGGCCTTGCTCTAGAAAAGGCGCTAGGGAAAGAGGCTGCATCGGCCCAAATGGATAGTTTTCAAAAGTATCTCCAGCAAGCCTACCCACTCGGAACACCATTGCCTACAGGAATGGCTCTTGCAAAGCAACTGGAGCAGCATCTAGTGAAGCAGCATGTGCCACAAGTTGAGGCTCGGGCTATCTCTACTGAAGCTGTGCAAGGTGAGAGCGAAGGCGGGTATGGCAACATCTCTTCTGGCGGCGCTGAAACAGAATAAGACCTTTTGATCGACTTATAGCTGATCAGATTTGGGCCCCGCGATTGAAAGCTCCTAAGTTGTTCGATATTTTTAATATTTAACGACTTAAATTCTTTTGAGCTTGAGTTTTTGCCGCGTCCAGATGTCCCGAATTGGCTATAGGTTTAATACGATCTCTCAAATTTGCCACACTATTTTGCCTTCATTATCTTTAAGTTTTTTCACATCAATTTTATCAGACGCAGCAAGAGCCAATGAAAAACCCCTCTTACACAAAGAGTGAGAGAGGGGTTAGGAAATTACTTCTTACGTTTGCCTGTGTGGCAGCATCCGCAGTGGCAGATCCAATGGACGATGATTTCATAAAGACCAGCTAAGCCGACGAGAGCATAGACAGCGCGCTCCACGATGTGGTGTTGGACTAAAGCATGGACCAAATTGAAGCCGAAGAATCCGATAAGCCCCCAGTTGAGTGCGCCAATCACGATTAAAACTATTACTATCCAGTCAAGAACTTTCATTTTAAGAACCCCTTGTTGTTAAGGAAGATTTCCTTCCTTTTAGCACACAAGTTTTTTTTGTACAGATAAATTATTAAGCACTCCCTACATTTTGATAGTAATTATCTATGCATATAAAGAAATTTAAAAGAGGTGAAGAACTTCGAATACAGAAGTTTTAAATTCACAAATGCCTGATTATGATTTGCATATGTTTTTTAGAGAGAATCTAAACATTCTATTAGCAATTAGTTAAGTTTAAATATTAATTGATAACTATATGAAATAGTTTATATAATTAATTATAGACGTCTTGCAATTAGGATTGCGCAGATCGAAGGCGGCTCGAAAAAGCAGCTAAGCTCTGCGAAATTTATAGATTGTAAGCAGATGTAATTAATTACAAGGAGGAGTTATGTCAAGTCCAATCAGTGGTGGTGGTAGTCCGATTCAACCCATCCACACTAATCCAGTTCTTAAGGGTGGTAAGGGTGCAGAAGAGCCATCAGCTAAGCAGCTAGCACAGCACATTGAGAAATATCTCAATCGAACTCCGCCTGATTATGATGGTATGTTCAACTATATCGTTAAGAACGCGCAGGCTATGCAAGATGCAGGTGTCTCGTCAAATGACTTGAGTGCTGCATTGCAGGATATTGCTCAGCATAACGCGGATCCAGAAGATGCAAGTATTGCTGCCAATGGTCTAGTGGCTTTACTCACTAAAAAATAAGCGTTTTTGCAAGTCGGGTTTTCTCCCGACTTGCTTTTTTCTAAGACAAAATGCCAAAAATACAAGCTTGAAGTAGGAGCTTGAGCTTGGCGAAAATTATCACTCCGTATTGTATTGACTATACAGCTCCTTTTGAGTAAGAGTCTGTTTTCGCGGAGCGTATGGATGCTTTGCCATGCTAGTTAAAATCTATGCCGAAACAACAACCCATTCCCAAGCGTTGGATTAACGAGTTTAAGAAAAGAGGCTTGCGCTTTGTTTCAGATCTAGTCGTTAAATCTGCTGATCGAGAGGCTTTAGCCAAAAGTTGGAAAAGAGCCCGCAAGAGCCACTGCGATGATCAAGATCCCGAAGCTCAAAAAATATTAGCCGTCCTTCAGGGCGGAAAACTTCCCTCTTTGAAAGTCAAAAATGTGAAGTTCAAAGGTGGGACTCAAAAAGGCCTTTTTGCCGCGACATCGATAAAGAAGGGGAGTGTCATCGGATTCTATACGGGGAGGCTCTTGAAAGAAGATGAAGTGGATGTAGATTCTGACTATGTTTTTGGCTTTGGAGAAGCTGCATACAAAAAGTGGCTAATCGATGCACAAAGAGTCGGTAATTACATGCGCTTTGCCAATCATTCCAAAAAGGGGAATATGGAAGTCCTCGAATTATATTATGATGGCTTGCCTAGAATTGTCTTTGTCGCCTTGCGTCATATTAAAGAAGGAGAACAACTTCTGTATGACTATGGGAATGAATACTGGAAAAACAAAGGGATCAACCCAGATAAATCTCTCTAAAATTTTATTGCAAAGATTGCTCCAAAATTAAAAGGCGGCTAGGATCGGATCTATGATAGAAGAAGATCCGCCTGGAGCTCCAGGTCTAGAGCCCAAATGGACATCAAGCGCTAAGATCGGAATTGGAACAGCGCTGACACCTATTTCCAATCTCTGGTTTACAATCTCCCACGGCATTTTGAATGAAGTTTATTATCCCAGAATAGACTGTGCAAGCATCCGGGATATGGGATTTTTAGTGACAGATGGAAAAGAGTTCTTTTCAGATGAAAAGCGTCATGCGCGGCATGATTATGCACATGTCGAACCTGGGGTTTTTGCTCATAAATTGAAAAATAGCTGTCTGGAAGGTCGCTATATCATCGAAAAATGTGTGATATCAGACCCTCGAAGAGCTGTATTGCTCCAGGAAGTTACTTTTACCCCTCTCAAGGGTAAGCTCTCAGATTACAAGCTATTTATGATCTTGGCACCTCATTTACGCAATGCAGGTTTTGGAAATACGGGTTGGATTGATAGCTATAAAGGAATACCGATGCTCTTTGCCACAAGGGGAGGTCTCTACTTAGCTTGTTCATCCTCAGCTCCCTTCTTGAAGCGCAGTTGTGGCTATGTAGGAAGTGAAAGCGATCCATGGCAAGATATTCATAAAAATAAGCAAATAACAAACGTATATTCTAAAGTCTCAGATGGCAACATTTCCTTGGGAGCTGAGATTGATCTAGTTGCTTGTGGGGGGAAATTCGTTATTGCTCTTGGTTTTGGTGGTGGTACAGCAGAAGGCGCTGCTTTGGCAACACGCTATTCGCTTTCTCATACTTTCTCTTCGAATCTTCAGCACTATGTTGAATCGTGGAAATGTATGCATCGGACTACAAATGCGCTCAACTCCGTAGATAAAGAGGGGGGAGTGCACTTTTTTTGCAGCATCGGCGTTCTCCAGGCGCATCAAGGAAAAACGATTGCTGGGAGTAATATTGCGAGCCTTTCGATTCCTTGGGGATTTACCAAAGGCGACGAAGAGTTTGGAGGTTATCATCTGATTTGGCCTCGTGACCAAGTGCAATCTGTTGTCGCATTTTTAGCAGCTGGAGATGTAACAAGTGCTCAGGAAACGATGCGCTTCTTGCTCTGCACTCAGGAAGAAGATGGCCACTGGCCTCAAAACTTTTGGGTTGATGGTCGCACCTATTGGCATGGTATCCAGATGGATGAGACGGCTCTTCCTGTTATGCTCGCTTCTTACATGCGGGATAAGGGCCTTTTGAACGATATCGATCCAACCGATATGGTGGAACGAGCGGTCCACTTTATCTTGCATCATGGACCTGCATCGATGCAAGACAGGTGGGAGGAAAATGAGGGGTATAACCCCTACACAGTTGCTTCACAAATCGCTGCGCTCTTGATGGCTGCCGACTATTTTGATTCCTATAGCAAAAAAGAAGGAGCTGCTTATTTAAGAGAGATTGCAGATTGTTGGAATGAATCGATTGAGTCTTGGCTTTATGTAAAAGACACTCCGCTTGCTAAGCAGTGTGGTGTGGAGGGGTATTATGTGAGAGTTGCCCCTTCAAATGGCGCACAAGAGATTCAGGTGAAGAATCGGGTTTTGAGTGATAGCTTTTTTCATTATAGCTCGATCATAAGCGTCGACGCTCTAGCGCTTGTGCGGTTTGGTCTGCGTTCAGCGAATGATCCTCGCATGGTTAATACAGTGAAAGTGATAGATGCTCTACTCAAGAGCGATACCCAAAGAGGGCCAGTCTGGCATCGCTACAATCATGATGGTTATGGAGAGAAAAGCGATGGCTCTCCATTTGATGGCACGGGGATTGGCAGGGGTTGGCCTTTATTGGTGGGGGAGAGAGCTCACTATGAGCTGGCGAAGGGTGATAAAAAGAGTGCGAGAGCTCTTTTACGAACAATGGCGAGCATGGCAGGGGAGGGAGGTCTATTTCCCGAGCAGATTTGGGATGCGGCTGACATTCCAGAGAAGTCTCTCTTCAAAGGACATTCTACAGGCTCAGCAAAACCACTTGCCTGGGCGCATGCCGAATACATCACACTGCTGCGTTCCATCAAGGATGATAAAGTGTTTGGCACGCCTCACCAAACTCTAGAGCGGTATATTAAGAACAATACTCGGGCGCAACACGCTCTTTGGCGGTTTGAGTGTCCGATCACTTCTATTGCTCCAGGTCTGAAGTTACGTTTGCAGTCAAAAAATGCAGGGACTGTGCGTTGGAGCGGGGATGAGTGGGGGACTTATGTGGATAGCGAATTGCATTATATCCCAGAGCTTAAGCTTTATTATTTAGACTTAGAGATTAACAGAGATTCTATCTCATTCACCTTCCGATGGACGGCGACAGGGACTTGGGAGAATCGTGATTTTAAGGTCGTTAAAAATCGTGTTCCTGTTACAACAAGGTGATCTATGTATTTAGCAGTTCTTCTGTCTTTATTATGTGCAGTTCCTTGCTTTGGAGTGTTATCTCCCTTTCATGAGCGGATTCGAGAGATGGAGAGTATCCTATTGACGGATGATCTTTCCGATATGGTCGAGAGCGAGCCTGTAGAATCTCTTTCTTATGAACCCAATGATACATACAAAATCACGACCAAGAGTTACTCGGTTACAGTGCATGTGCATTATGCGCCTGCCTCTCAGATTGGTCCTGTGGATTATAGACTTGAGTTCGACAAGCCTCTTTTAAGGCAGTAAATATTTCTGCCATTTCTCGCTCATGTTTAAAAACATGAGCTTGGAACCGACTCGGGACCTTAAAAAGAGCAGAATCAGCAGAAGCTGATTCTGCTTGATTACTACCGTCTTGGTCCTCTTCTAACAAGCCCTACAATTAACGAAATAACAAACACTATCACAAATAACCAGAATAGCCAAAATGCAATCGTTGTTGCTCCAGCTGCGATACCGCCAAAACCAAATATACCCGCGATGATAGCAATGATGAAAAATACAAGTGCCCAATATAACATATGTCCACACCCCCTTATAAAAATAATTGTATAATAAAGAGTGGTATAGTGTCGATGCTCTAAATAGAGGTGATCAAATTTGATCATTGATATAGTCATTAAAACCAATGAGATAATGAATTATTCTCATAGTCATCTAGTGAAATCTCTTTAACAGAATTACGCATACATGCATAAATTTGATTTTGCAATATCATTAAATAAAAGGAAGTTCGCTATGAAAAAAATATATACGCTCTTTATGTTAGCCGCATCAACTTCAATGCTTTATGCTAATTGCGGGAATGAAAACTGTGAGTGTGGCGATGATTGTGCTTGCCCTCAGGTGGAATCTCACGATGAGCAACATGCAGAAACGAGCAAGCAGTACCAGGAAAGCGTCGAGACTCCTGACCAGAAGCTCGCGCATGCTATTAAGAATAGTCTCTATGGCACCGCTTCGGATAGCTATAATAGCGTCAATGTAAAGGTAAATAATGGCGAAGTTACGCTATCTGGGGTTGTGGATTCTCAGGCAGACAAAGAAGATCTTGGAAAGAAAGTTTCTGCCATGCCAGGAGTGCAAAAAGTTGACAATCAAGTGCGAGTGCGAAACTAGCTGATAGTTGATACCCTTTGGCAATTGGCCAAAGGGTAATTTAAAACCGAAAAGCTCTAGGAGCTTATCAACTGAATTCGCTACAATTTGCCCGCCACGTTTCATACCATTTATCACAAAGCTATGTCAGATAGAATTCCCCTGAATTCTAGAATATAACAACATAACATAAATTATCAGACTCAACAAAAGAAAACCTATTTAAGAGCTCAAGAGTCTGTTTATAAGCTCTCCCCAACGCTCTTGTTCTCTCTCCCAATCAATCCGGGCTTTTCAAAATTGGCTATATTCTCTAGTAAATCCATGGGATCATCTTGTAAGGCACTTCTTTGCAGTATGACACCCAGTCTTCTTTATAGCGCTGCTGGCAGCGCAAATCGTTGCGATTAGCCCGATCCACTAAAAGGACAGTCAAAAAGAGAAAATAGAACCAAGGTAGCGGTAAAAAGAAGCCGGCCGGAAGTGTCCAGAAAAAGGTCCCTAGAAGCTCGAAGACATAACGGAAGTTTCTCGAAATTCCCCAAAGACCCGTGGTGATCAAGGGATATTTATTCCCACAATCTCCCCCTTCTTTGGATATCGCTTCGATGTATCCTACGCTTAAAAGCTTTTTAGTTTTTTGATACTCCTCTCTATAAATCATCCTCTGGTAATCGCACCAAAAATTTGCTAAAATTGCCCCTGCTCCTATAGCAAAAACAAGGACGGCTGTGATGTAATTGAGTGTTTCTGGGAGGTTTACCATATAGAGCGTAGGTGAAGTGTAGACAACAGGCACCCAAACCAAACAGCCCCAACATATGTAATAGCCAGCTCGATCGTGCATGATATCGATCGAGCGCATATACCCCTTTTCCCAAACGAAAAATTTAGCAACATAAAGGATCTGTAGTGCAACGCTTACGATCATCCCTATCTGGAGGCCAGAGCTCTGCTTTTGGTAATAGAGAAACGACAAAATGATCAAAGGCCAACTCATCATTCCAAACCGGCAATTGGTCCACTGTTTCAAATCAATTCCGAAGATTCGGGGGTAGAGCTCTGTGCCCCAATAAAAGTCAAATATCAGATTCTTTGAAATGCCGTTATCCGATGAAGAGGGAAAATAACGGCCCTTTAAGTATAAAAAAGCGCAAAAAGCTAAGCTAAAAAGGTTCAACGCTCCAATAAACTCCCCCATGTGGGTATAAAACAGGGCAGGATTGAACGATGGTATATAGATTGAGGAAGCTAAGAAAAGAGCTAGTGTGATCAAAAAACAGGCCAAACCATTTTGTTTATAGACCGGTCTATTTCCCATAGAGGTTGTCGGACCAAAATAGGTTTTTCCCGGTACGATTTTCATCAGCATGATCTCAATGAGCGAAAAGATGCCGATCACACTCCAAGAAAATTTCGAACCAAAAAAGACAGGAGAAAGAATCAAATAGAATCCCTTCACTAAACCTTTTGTTGCGAAAAAGTGAATCAGAGTAGTCACGGAACCATCCAGTTTCGTCGCCGTGAACCAAAATAGAAATGCGAACAGCGGTGTGGATATCATCAAAAAAATGGGTGCTACTGTGTAGCGCAGAAAATGTTTCATTAAAGTGAAATCCTTACCTCAATAGAGGCGTTTTTTTGTGTCACAATTCTTGGATTGATGGCAGCGATCGGTTCGATACAAATGAATGGGCTATCTTCTCCCCGGTATAGCTGAAATGACAGATCAGGAAGCGCTTTGGCTTGAATCAAAAGAGTCGATCCCCCTCTTTTTATCTCCACCCTGCCAAAACCCTCTTTATTGATTTCTGGGGAAAAGGTGTAGTCTAAAGGTTCATTGAGCGGTATGCTGAGCCCTTGATCCGACAACCATTCGCTAGATACAGCCTTTTTATTGAGCTTATCGTAATAGAATGGAGCTGCAAAAAGATCGGCCGTTTTCATCATCGGATCAAGTGCATAGTAAGTGTGTAGACCAACAACAACCGGTTGAGAGCTACTTTTTGCAGAGTAGTGGATCTTAAGTTGACGCTGAGACACTTCTGCTTCAAACGCCATTTCAAAATCAAAACCTTCAATCTCTGCTAAAGTAAGACCGCAAATGCGATCATCGGAGTGGAGAGAGGCCTTAAAACCTTTTGGCCCCTGATCCAAAATTTTCCAGGGAACATAACGACCAATCCCGTGAGAAAATGGTTCTGATTCTTGCCTGAAGTGGATCGTTGTGGAAAGGGCATTCAAAGCCTGGTTATCTAAATGGGGAATTCTACTGGACAAACGATGATAAAAATGGGGGCCGATCAGGGGTCCTAGCCCCCTTGAACTCTCAAGAAATCCATTTTTAGTCGATTGCTCGATCAGCTGAAGCCCCTCTATGATGAGGCTCATCATGTTCAATCCATGCTCGGGATCAAACGTCGCTTGAATCCCCTTTTCTTGTAAAATAATCATCAACTTACATTTACAAGCTCATCGATCTTTTTGGCTACAATAAAATCATTAAGAGTTATAGCCAATTAATGCCATTAGCAAGAAATCAGTTTGTAAATGGTATAAGACCATGCGCTGTCGGCAAAATAGTCTTGAAGATTAATCAGATCTTGATTTAGCATGCCCTGCCAATTACAACCTATCTAGGTAACAAATGGCAGCAGCTCTTTATTTCTTGCCACCCCCATCTACTGAGGCGCATTTCACTATCGATCAAAGTTGGGAAGCAAGGTTACTTCAAACTTATCCAGAGCTCTTGCACCTTGCTGATGATCAGGCCGTAAATACCCAAGAAGGATTTGCCTCCCATGAGCCCAGCCCTTCAACGCGTTTTTTTGGTAAAAAATATATTGAGTTCGATCGTACATTGCTCACTATTCGCTGTCTCGAGATGATTTTAGCTGGAAAGTATCAGGAATTTGTAGCTGGGCAGGAGTCTCACGATCAATTAACGCTCAAATCATTTTTAGAGCTGAAGGCTCTAGGAGAAAAGCTTTTAGCCGATCTTCAGATCTCTAAGGATGTGATGATTGCAGCGCTTGTCCTCGGCGATATGGGTAAATGCCCAGAAATTAGACAGAAATTTCCTGAAATAAAAGAGCCTGATCATGATGACTTTGAAAGAGAGTGGTTAAAAGTTTTGTGGAGCAATCCAGCGCTTTGTAAAACCTATGAACGACTCCAACCTCGTGAACGGGAGCTGATTGGTAATGCTTCGGGTCTTGCGCACTTTGGCCACATCTTTCATCAAGAGGGTGGGCCTGAAATGTTCGCGCACTTAGCATCACAACAGAATCTGGATGTTAATGTCCTAAATTTTGCCCTCTTCATACAACGCTGCGATGTTGCTGGCGCTCGTGGTCACGTGAACCCTACAAGTTCATTAGCTTTTACCCAGAAAGTTTATGATGGTTATATGGCCGTAGCAGATGCTTGTCTTGCTGTGCTAAAGGAGGGGGCGACAGCAGAGTCCATCTATCAAGCAGCCCTAAGAACGAGAGGGGCGCTTTGCGGATTTCAAGAGGATGAAGCAGCACTCCCTATTCGATTGGCTGCAATGATGCGTCTGACAACTCCTGAGGAAGGAGCTCTTTTAAAAGAAGCTCTTGGGCAGATTTCACAAGAATACAAACAACCACTCCCCTGCCCTCCACTCACAGCTACATACATGCCAGCTGTACTGGTGAATAAGATGGAGGCGACTCAAGGCAGTCCTGCTGATAAAATAAAAGCAGCCGTCCAATGGGGCTTACCACTCTTGCAAGCGGGTCTTGCTTTGGAATGCCCAGACGGTGTACGTCACTGCTTTAATGAGCTTGCTAGACAGGCAAAAGAAGGCGCTGAGGGAACCGTGGTAGTCGACTCTAACGGCAATATCAGCCTAAAAATAGGGTGAGGGATTATGGCAGCAGCAGTAGGATTGCAAGGAGCTTTTGCTCCCTATAACAACTCGCCAATCTCAGATGTGCCTTCCAGGTTTGTTGACGATACCCTACGTGCACATGAGGAGCTTTTCTTCCTTGCCGACCCTGAGATTCAACCGCCAGATGTTACTCAAGCATCTACAGGCATAACTCCATCTATGTCTGCTTTTGATAACAATCGATATCCTTTGTTTGACCGAGCAATCAACGCTCTATACAACCTAGAATTGATTTTCTCAGGAAAATACCAAGACTTTATTGCAGGTCAAAAAGATAATCCGTTGTCAATGCCATCTTTCCTTTCAATGAAGGAGGAGGGAGGGCGGTTTTCAAAGCAAGCGCTATCAGTTGCATTGATTTTAAAAAACGTCTGTCAAGCTCCTAAATTTAGAGAGGTTTTTGATGATCATCTAGAATACGATGGCGGAGGACCTCATGTTTTCTGGCGATTACTGCTCCAATATTTACAAAATAATAATCAACAAGTATTAAGCTATTTTGAACTTCAGCAAGAAGAGCGTCTCCTTGTAAGTCTAGCTGCTGCTCTTGCACGCTTCGATCAAATCTTCAAAGGCGAACTTGAACCTTATGTATTTGAGCCTCTAGCGTCAATACCACAACTAGATCCCGAAGTTCTTCATTTTGCCCTTTTTGTAGAACGCTGCGACGCTGCAGGCAGAGCACCCTTCAACCAAGAAGTTTTCGATAGATATAAGGAAGTGGAGCAACTCTGTCTGGCAAAAAAAAGATAGTGGATTCATACCATTTATAACAAAGGGCGCCTTGCTTGATCGCTCTCATTTGTTGACTTATTGCTTGCCAATGGTATTAAAAATAGTCTCTTTTTCCAAGAAGCTGTTCGTGAAAGGCATCATGCCCATCTATGGGTTCCAAGTGGCTCACAACATCCACCTTTGAAAGCTGATTCAGCGCCTGCTTCTCAATCTCTGTTGCAATTTCGTGAGCATCTACAAGACTAAACTCTTTCGGAAAAAGCAAATGCACATCCAAATGAATCCGATTTCCTGTCAGTCTATGTCTTAGTCTATGATATTGGATCTTGTGAGCCGCACACTCTTGATCAAAAAGAGTTACGATCTTTTTGTGAATCTCAGGATCTGCTCTATCCATCAAACCATGCACAGCACTCTTGAGTAAACGCATGCCAGTCCAGAGAATGTGGAGAGCAACTAACGCTGCAAATAGCGGGTCAAAAAATGTAAGCTTTGTAAATTTCACCAAAAGCAATGCAGCAAGTACACCCCCACTTGAGATGCAATCTGCAAGAAGATGCTTCCCATTAGCCTCAAGGATTAGATTGTCAAATGCTTTGCCCCTTGCGCGGAGGTAAAAACCCAAGAAACCATTAATGAGAAAAGTTAAAAAGAAGAGTCGAATCCCCTCGTCCAAATGACTGGGAGAGCTCTTTGTAGTCAAGACATGATAGAAAATAGAGAGCGCAGCACCTAAGATCATAGCCCCTTCAAAGCCCGCAGAAAAGAAAGCGATTCTATCATGACCATAATGGTGCTCTTTGTCAGCTGGCTTCTTAGCGAGGCAGACGCTGAAGGCTGCAAAGCCAACAACAAAGAGATGCACAACAGACTCAAAGAAGTCTGCAAGCACAGCAGTGGAGGTTGTGAGCGTAAAAACATAGCCTTTTAACCCTAGAAGGAGAATTCCAACGAGCAAGGAAAGCAGGATGGGAAATTCTACAGTCTTGGTGGAGAATGATTTAAAATTCATATTCTTAAAATATTCTTTGTATTATGAAAAAAATGATAGTCTTAATATTATGTTTACATGGAATTCTATGATGTCTTAGCTGGTTAAAAGACACAAGAAGGAATATTTTTTATAACCACCGGAGGTTGGAATGGCTAATTTGTGTAATTGTCTAGGAAGATGGGGATGCCTCTCAACAACAATTAATGATCAGGAAGAAAATTTTAATCCCGAAACAGCAGTGCGCAATGCTAAAATTAAGTATGTAGTTATTGGTATATTCGCAACTTTAGCAGCTCTTACTGTAGTTGCTGGAGCACTGGGCTTCTCTGGTCATCTATCAAGTGGCGCCTCTCTTTTTGCGAAAAATGCTCTTTGGGTAACATTGGCAGGTAGCTTGGCTATTGCCTTGGCTCTAATTGCATCTGTGGGCTACAAGTGCTGGTCTGCACGCGAAGTCAGCACGAATCCCTAAATAATAAAAAATTGTAGCATCTCTATTCTACAACTTTTATTATTGTACTTTAACCCCGCAGTTCCTAGAATTGTGGGGTTTTTACATTTAGGAAACACCTCTGTCTGTGTTTCCGCCGTTTTGGGTGGGTATGGCTGCGATTCGCATACTTTTTAACCTCTATCCGGGAGAAGCCAAAAGGTCTCAACTCTTCGTTATCTTAGGGTTGTTATGGAGCTTTGGCGCATATGGAATGTTTACCCTCTCTGAGGGTACTTTTCTCGAATATGTGGGTGCAGCAGCCCTGCCTACATGCTATGTTTTTATAGCTCTAGGCCTCTGCACGTTATCAAGCATATTAGTTTTTTTACTGAATAAAGTGCCGATTCGGCATCTCCTCGGAGGGATCATCGCCCTATGGAGCATCACTCTCTTTATCTTTTATGCTCTCTATCTTTTGACCCCAGTCGCAGCCTCCCCGATCTTCTGGTATTCCTTTCGGATCATGGGCTGGATTATACCCATCTCAAGCTACATCTGCTTTTGGGCTTTTGTCGATCAATATTTTGACTTACAAGATGGCAAACGTTTTTTTTCCTTTTTCAATTCTTTTCTATTGCTAGGAGATTTTTTAGCGGCCGGTGTCATCTCCTTTACTGTGCGTCATTTTGGCGTGAGCCCATTGATGCTTCTTTTTGGGATGGCTACGCTTTCTGCTCTACCGCTCATCCTCTTGATCTCTAGGACAACAACTCCAGTTTTAGATGAGCATTTAGACCACCTCGATGCTCCGCCGCCTCTCACGTTGAAGCAAGTTCTTAAAACAGTCATTGCTTCGCGCTTTACGGTTGTTCTCCTTCTATTCTATATCGTTATGCAATTGCTCAATGTGGTCACTGAGTTCAATTACATGGATGGCTTTGCCACAGCTTTTCGTGAAAAGGGCGTGCATGAGCTGACTAGCTTCATCGGAAGTTGTAGCATGTGGATCTCTTTTGCAAATATGCTAATAGGATTTTTAATCTACGGCCGTCTCGTAAAGCGACTGGGAGTGAACAACATCATTCTGATAGCTCCAGCAGTCTTTCTGACGCTTTATTCCTTTTGGCTATGGAAAAATGGGCTTTTGATCGCGATCTTTGGTATGGTAGCCCGTGAGGGGATGTCCTATGTCATGGATGATAACAACTTAAACCTTTTGCTTTCTGGGATTCCCACAAAAATCAAGAATCAGATTCGTATCACTGTGGAGTCATTCTTTGAACCTGCTGGGATGCTTCTTTCTGCTCTCTTACTCTTCTTTTTGCATAATTATAGTGTGATTCTCGGGATTGGGGTGGCGACTCTCTCATTTATAATAGTGCTATTCCTTCGCTATCACTACCCAAAGGCGATCTTTTTGAATTTGGTTGCCCATTCGATTCGGTTTGGGAAGAAAGCTGTTGACTGGATCCAAAAGGGCGAGCGTAAAGAGGTCGAATTCCGTCTGCTCTCTCATCTCAAAGGGTGTCATGAAAAGAGCCAGCTGCTCGCTTTTGAATACCTATTAAAGTTGGATAATCCCAAGCTTTTGGGTCATCTACTGAATCACATCAACCTTCTAAGCCTACAAGGCAAAATCAGGGCAATCGAACTTTTGAGTGAAAGTAATGCTGCTTGTGAGCCTGTCGTGGTTGAAAGACTGGAGAGATTACGACGTCTACTCCCCTATCCAACGGTGCGAGCAGCGATCCATTTCTACTTTGCAAGACATGGGCTTTTCAGACCTGAAAGAGTCTTAAACGACCTCAATAACGATGATCTAGGATTGCGCTCTGCTGCTATTTTAACACTAAAAACATCGCCCTTTGGAAATCAGCTTCCTACTTTCTGTCAGCTGGCTGAAGAGAAATTGCAAGAGCTTTTAAAATCTCCAATCGAAGAGGAGCTATGTGCGGGTTTAGAGCTCTTAGGTCTTGAAGGTGAAGGCAGCTCTGTCGAAGTGCTCTTTCCCTACCTGAAACACTCATCGAACATGGTCAATCGCGCTGCAGCAAAAGCGATTAGCCGGGTCGCCCACCCTAATTGGAAGATTTTTGGAGTTAAGTTGGCTTCCCGACTTTGCTATACCCATGACCGTAAAACCCGACTTTTCTGTCTCCAGGCGATAGAGACCTATGCCAATCCCGATTCGATTATTCCACTGATTACTAGTGCGATCCATTTCCGTCCGGGAGAGAGCAAGATTGTGGAATCCTTTGCTCTTCAATATGGTAAGGAGCAGGAGCTGTTGCTTCTAACACTCCTGCGCCAAAGTTCAAAACATGAGCGCTGCCGTCTATTGGCGGGCAAAATTTTGGGGAAACTCAATCCTAAGCTTTTGCGTGAACAGATCAATAGCATTGTTAAGCAAGAAATCCAGCGTGCCTATGACTACTTTTTCCATTCCCATACGATCCAGCAGCAAACTCCCCATCAAGATCTCTCCTTGTTAAGTGACGCTCTTTTGGCTGGTTATCACTCCGTGATCGATTTCATCATTCAGCTCGTTGGCGCTGCTAATGAGATCGAAGAGTGTGAGGTACTCACCTTGAGCCTGTGGAGTTCGAACAAGAAAATCCGGGCACAAGCGATCGAATCTCTCGAAAAGACAGCACCTCCACGCCTCTTCCAACTGCTCCTGCCTTTGATCAACGAAGACCCAGAGGTAAAAATCCGCAATTTCCTCCGTTTAGGAGGGACTCCTCTAGGATTGGCACAGCTGCTAGACAAAATGTCTGAAAGCGCCTCTCCTACCGACCGCATTGTGAGCGCTGGTTTAAAAGCTAAGCTGAACCTCCCCAATGTTCAGTGGGAGAATAATAAAGAAGAATTTTTTGAACATTTGGTGACATTATGACCCAGTTGAATTTGATCGATAAGGCCTTCCTACTTAAAAAGACTGAGCTCTTTGGTTCATTAGATCTAGACTTGCTCTTGACTCTCTCTGACAAGATGGAATTGCGTCATTATAATGATGAAGATCTGATTTTTAGAAAGGGGCAAGATGCGAACCAGATGTATTTGATCGTCTCTGGAGAAGTGGAAATCGATAGGGATGTGCATCCAGAGCTTCTTCGTACGGGGGAGTTTTTTGGAGATGAAGCTGTGTTCAATGAAAAGCCGAGGCGTTATACAGCGGTTTGTCGGGATAAAGCGCTTCTGCTCACGATGACACGGAACCACCTGCTGAACGTGATTGCTCAGTGTCCATCAGTTGCGATCGCCCTTCTCAAAAAGTATACGACGTAAAAGCCGAGGCGCTATACAGCGGTTTGTCGGGATAAAGTGCTTCTGCTCATGATGACACGGAACCACCTGCTGAGCGCGATCGCCTATACCATTCACAACAGATAACGTCACAAATTTGGCCCACTATCGGGCTTTTATTTGTGATAAATAATATAAGAGTTGTTTTTAATATTTACTGCCATAAAGGGCTTTAAAAGCAAGAATAGTGATGCACGCTTCGGGAAGAAATCCACTCTGAAGAAGAGTTTTTTCTCCTTCAAGACATTTTCCGTATAATACGAGCCGATTGATAGGGTATAGCAGCCTTTGGATAGCAGTCATAGTCTCTAAGGGGAAAAGAGAACGTTGAACTTTTCTAACCCGTTCCGCTAATTCTGCTATGCTACTCTCACAAGATAATCCTTCTAGCGGAATAGGATATCCCTCATCAATACCTAAAAACTTTACAAAAAGCTGCTGAGGAACCCCTGTAACAAGGGTGCGATCTAATGGACAAGTTTTGCTTGACTCAAGCCATCGACTTATACAATCTGTGTGGAAGCTATGTCGACAGGGTAAAGTTTTAATATGCAGAGGTTCAATAGTTTCGAAGCAAATGGAACAAATTTCCTTCGATACAGCTGTTGCCATGAAAATCCTTCTAATGCGGGGGCCAAAGGCCCCCCTCAAGAATTAAGCAAGTTCGTCTTTTTTCTTGCTGATGTAGTCGATGACATCGCCTACAGTCTTTAGCTTTTCAGCATCTTCTTCAGAAATCTCAAAGCTATAACGCTCTTCGAAAGTCATGATCAACTCTGTTAAATCTAAGCTATCAGCATTAAGATCTTCAACGAAAGACTTTTCTCTTGCAACATCCTTTGCGTCTACACCAAGTTGCTCGACGACGATATCAATCACTTCTTGCTCTAGTGACATGGTTCCCTCTTTTGTCATATATTTTTTTTCTCCTAAAAAGTTTACGTTCAATTCTAACTAATCTTTGATTTTCTTACATCACCATTCCGCCGTCGATGGTCAAAACCTGACCGGTCATATAGGCTGACTCACTGCCCGCTAAAAAGAGTGCGGCATTGGCAATATCTTCTGGCTTTCCAAGCCGCCCCATCGGGATCGTCTTAAAAAGCTGCTCTTTTTGAATCTCATTCAAACCATCTGTCATGTCTGTCTCAATGAAGCCGGGGGCGATACAATTCACAGAAATGCCCCGAGAAGCAACTTCCTTAGCAAGAGCCTTGGTAAACCCAATAATACCCGCCTTGGAAGCAGCGTAATTCGTTTGCCCAGCATTCCCAATCAACCCCACTACTGAAGTGATATTGATGATCTTTCCAGCACGAGCCTTCATCATCGGACGCACTACACTCTTGCAACTGCTATAAACAGACTTAAGGTTAGTATCGAGAACAGCGTTCCAATCCTCTTCCTTCATCTTCATCAAAAGCCCATCACGCGTAATCCCAGCATTGTTGACCAAAATATCGATCGGACCGAGCTCTTCAATCACACGGTTAATAGCAGCATCTACCATCTCGTCATTCGAAACATCGACTTGATAGAACCGGACTCGTTGTCCCGAAGCGCCCAAACGCTCTGCAGCCTCTTTACCCCTCTCAGAATTCGTTCCAAAAAGTGCTACGTGAGCCCCCTCTTCCAAAAAGCGCTTGGCGATCGCGAAACCAATCCCCCGCGTTCCACCTGTGACTATCGCTATCTTATCTTTAAGCATGTACCGCCTCTAAATCTTCAATTTTCCCGATGCTAATTGTCTTGGCAGCACCTATTTTTCTATTCATTCCAGCTAAGCTTGTGCCACAACCAATCTCAATAAAAAGATCGATATCCTTCATGTTGCGAATTCCCTGTTCCCAACGCACTGAAGAAGTCACTTGCCGGATCATGTTTTCTCGAATCTGTTCACTGTTAGAAACATAGTCTCCCGAAACATTCATCACTAATTCAATTGGACTCTCGTGGATTTTGATAGATTCAATCATCGGAGAAAGCTTATCCTGCGCGCTCTGCATCAAACCTGAATGGAAGGCTCCACTCACCTGAAGAAGAAGTGCGCGGCGTGCCCCAGCAGCTTTCAAAGCCTCCATTCCCTTCTCCACCCCGTCCCTACTTCCTGATATCACCGTCTGGCCTGGACAGTTGTAGTTTGCTACCCACAGTTCTGGATGATTCAATTCAGCAACCAGATGATCTACCTGTTCAGCATTCAAGCCCACAATCGCTGCCATTGTCCCCAAACTCTTTTCACAAGCCTCCTGCATCGCATGCGCACGGAACTGAACTAGCTTCAATCCTTCCTCAAAAGAAAGACGTCCACTCGCCACAAGAGCTGTATACTCTCCAAGACTCAAGCCGGCCACAACATCAGGCTTTATGTCTAAAACAGCAAGCACTGCTAAACTCATCACAAAAATCGCCGGCTGACTATTCTCTGTTTTAGTCAATTCTTCTTCAGGACCTTCAAAGATCACCTTAGACAGAGGACGACCCAAGATCTCATCGGCTCTATCAAAAATAGCGCGCGATTCTGGATAGGTATCATAAAAATCCTTACCCATAGCGACAAACTGCGATCCCTGTCCTGGAAATAAAAATGCTCTCCTCATCAATCTCCCTTCGTCAAAATTGTTGCGCCCCATGTGAACCCCGCTCCAAATGCGACAAGCAAAATATTCTCACCTTTCTCGATTGGATGTGTTCTGATCAATTCATCCAGTGCAATCAAAACAGCCGATGCCGAAGTATTCCCATATTTATGTACAGTGCGGAAAACCTTCTCGTTTGCCATGCCAAAACGTCTGGCAATCGAGGTGATAATGCGATCGTTAGCTTGATGCGGCACTACCCAGTTGAGGTCGCTATCCTTCATCTTCGCACGCTCAAGACACTGTGTAGCAGCCCCCTCCATCCGTCTTACTGCATGCTTGAAAACCTCTTGCCCTTGCATCTCAATAAAGTGCATGTCATTTGCCACCGTTTCTGCAGAAGTTGGGTTTCGGGAACCACCTCCCCTCACTCTCAAAAGATCCTGTTCTTTACCATCAGCACCAAGGCAGATATCGTTAATGAGGTAGCCCCCTCCCTCATCACTCACAACCGCTGCTGCAGCCCCATCTCCAAACAGAATACAGGTCCCACGATCTTTATAATTGGTAAAAGCAGAAAGCTTTTCAGCTGCAATCACTAAAATATTTTTATAAATCCCGGATTCAACATAAGCCTTTGCAAGTGAAAGAGCGTAGAGAAAGCCGGTGCAGGCAGCCTGTAGATCAAGCGCAGGCGTTTCCGTTGCCCCTAATTCATGCTGAATCAACGCCGCAGTGCTTGGAAAGAGATAGTCAGGGGTGGAGGTTGCCACTAAGATCATATCGATCTGTTCGACTCCCCGACCAGAGGCTTCCAAAGCCTTTTTAGCGGCAGCCAGTCCCATATCAGAGGTGTTCTCTCCCTCAGCCGCGATCCGCCGCTCGCGCATTCCCGTGCGCGAAACGATCCACTCGTCTGAGGTTTCAACCATTTTTTCTAAATCTTGGTTGGTCAGGACTCTTTCTGGGAGGTAGGAGCCAGTCCCCACTATTCTTGCCCGCTTTTTAGTCACACACCCATCCTTATAAGAAAACTTAAGTGGGCTATTCTACCAAAACAACCTTTAAAAATAAATAAGATAAATGCATGATGGCAGACAATATGGATTATCCCGAACAGCTCCTCAAACTCATTGCACTATTCAAAAAATTTCCGGGAATTGGAACGCGAAGCGCCGAGCGCTTTGCCTTTGCCCTTTTAGACTGGCCAGATGCTAAAATTCAAGAGATGGCCCAACTTTTGAGCCAAACTCATGAGAAAATCCAAAATTGTTCCGACTGCGGCGCCCTCATTGAAAAATTACCTTGTCACTTTTGTACAAATCGAGAAAACACCGTTCTTTGCATTGTACGCTCGCCTAAAGACATATTTTTAATCGAAGAAACACGGGAATACCGCGGCCTATACCATGTGATTGGTCAACTGCTCTCTCCAATTCTCAATCAAGCTCCAGAACCAGCTTGTATTCAAAGACTTAAGGATCGTCTAGCCTCTTTTGGCACGAAGGAAGTGATTGTAGCGCTTGACTCTACTCTTGAAGGCGACGCAACTGCACTTTATCTAAAGAGAGAGTTGAGATCTCTCGATGTTTCTGTTTCTAAGTTAGCCCTTGGTCTTCCTATGGGTAGTTCTTTAGATTTCATCGATGGCGGAACGCTGGGTCGCGCTCTTACAGGTCGAATCAACTTGCAATAATACCTTTTGAGTTGATAACCTCGCTCATCCTATGAATCGACTTTTTTTCCTGTTGCTTTTACTCACTACAACAGCGTTCGCGCAAAATTATGAGTCTTTACGCATCAATCGGATTGATATCTTACCTCAAAATTTAGAAAGGGATGTTTCCTTCGACGCGCGTCAAGTGCGTGCCCGGATGCATACGAAGGTAGGCAATCTCTTTTCTCAACAGGAATTTGATAGCGACCTTAAGTTGCTTGCGGAAGAGTATGACCGTGTGGACCCCGTAATCCATATGTCCGAAGGTCAGATTGTGATCACGCTCAAAATCTGGTTTAAGCCTTCTATTCGTCATATTATTTTCTGTGGTAATGACCATGTTAAAACGAGCAAGCTGCAGAAAAAATTAGAAATCGAAGAAGGCGATATTTTTGAGCGCGAAGCCTTTGTAGAATCATTCAACAAGCTCAAAACTCTCTATGTTAAGAAGGGTTATTTTGAAAGCGAGCTCGATTACGATCTGATTCCTGTAGAGGGTTGCAATCAAGTTGATGTTAGAATCACTGTCTGTGAAGGTACGGCTGGCAAGATTAAGCGTATTCGCTTCTGTGGTTTGAATCGCTGTGATGAAAATGCCTTACTCGAACTAATGGTGACTAAGCGCCACTACTTCTTTCTTTCTTGGGTTCCTGGGGCACGGGGTTGCTACCACCCAGATTTGATTGAACATGACAGACTTCAAATTTTGGATTACTTCCAAAATAAGGGCTATGCCGATGCGACTGTCGATCTAACTGTAGAAGAGTGTGAAGGTGGCATTACCTTATTGATCACAGTAGACAAGGGCCAAATCTACTACGTAGGCCATATGGTGATGGAGGGCAACTGCGTCTTCACTAATGTACAGATTTGGGATCGCTTTACCTTTGGACGTGGATCTCCCTACTCCCCTAGTGCGGTGCGCGAGACAGTGCAACGCATCACAGATCTCTATGGAGCACATGGCTACATCGACGCCTCTGTTGAAATGCGTGTGAAACTCAGACCCGACTGTCCTGTTTATGACATCAATCTAGTTCTCACAGAGGGCGATCGCTACCATGTCGGCCTGGTCAAAGTTTTTGGGAACTGTTCTACCAAGACCTCTGTCCTTCTGCATGAGACAATGTTAACACCAGGCGATGTCTTTGATGCTCGAAAGTTGAAAGCAACAGAGACGAGACTCACCAATACGGGCTACTTCAAAACAGTCAACGTCTACGCTTTGCAATCCCAGCTTCGTGATTACGAAGACAGTAATCAGCTTTATCGAGATCTCTTTGTAGAGGTTGAAGAAGCAGATACAGGCAGCATCGGTCTCTCTTTGGCTTTCAGTAGCTTAGAGCAACTAGCCGGAGGATTTGAAATCAATGAGCGCAATTTCAATATTATGGGATTGAGCCATTTGATGCAGAATGGGCCTAGAGCGTTGAGGGGTGGTGGCGAATATGCTCATGCTAAAGTCACTGTGGGTAATAAAGAGACGAGCTACATTCTGCAGTGGACTAAGCCTCACTTCCTCGATTCTGACTGGATTGTGGGCTTTGATGTAGAGAAGACAGATAACCGCGTTTACTCCTCTGGCTATGAAATTAAGACTTATGGTGGATCTGTTCACGCTACTTACATTTTGAATGATTTCTTAAAGAGTGACTTCTTCTACAAAGGAAGGCACCAGAGAACGGCAGTAGGCAAAACATCGAGTCAAGAATTACAGCTAGGACCTGGCACTAATGAAGGCTTTCTATCTTCAGTGGGTCTTCTGCTGATTTATGATGATACAGATCATCCGCGCAGACCGAGTAAAGGTTTCCGATCGAGCTTTCTTTATGAACTTTTTGGCCTTGGCGGTAATTATACCTTCATGAAGTTTTGCTACTATAACAGCTACTATGTACCTGTTGTGAAGGATACTATTTTCAAAATCCGCTGCGACTTGCAATTCATCCATAAGTATGCTGGGCAAACAACAGATAACGTACCAATGGCAGAGCGTTTTTTCCTAGGTGGAGAGACTTCGGTTCGTGGTATTCTACCTTTCCAGATCGGCCCGAAATTTGATACCCAGCAACCGACAGGCGGTCTCTCTGCTTTCCTCTTTTCTGAGGAATTGCAGTACACACTTTCTAAATGTCCTTTCATTGACCTCTTTACTTTCATAGACTCAGGTTCTGTAAGGTTAGAAGAATTTTCGATTCGCAACCTTACAACCACAGTGGGTTTGGGTACAAGGATTGAGGTGATGAAAAACACTCCTATGATGTTTGGTGTCGGCTGGCCGATCCATTCAGGGCAGGAGATTAATAATGGCCAAGTGATCGATCTTTCACAGAGATTCTTCTTTGCCATGGGAACCAACTTCTAATTTGGAGGTAATAAATGAGAAAAATGACATTTTTAGTGATAGGCCTTCTATCTTTTGCGACTTTGCAGGCGCAAGATTTGAAGATTGGCTTTGTAAACTTTAAGAACTGCTTAGAAACGTCGAAGCAGGGCCAGCAAGAGAAAGGCTCTTTCGAGGCGATGAGAGGGCAGATGCAAGAGAGTTTGGAAAAGACTGAAGCAGAGCTTCAGGAAATTGTAGCCAAACTTGAGGATCAAGACTATATGGATGGTCTATCCCCTGCTGCTGAGGAAGAGCTGAAAAACCGCTTCCAAGGGTTGAGCCAGGAGTTTGGTCGCTACCAAAACCAGTACTACCAGATTCTTAACCAAGCAAACTTTCAAATGATGCAATCGCTTCACAATCAAGTGAGCGTTGCCGCTGAGAAAGTGCGCCAAAAGCTACAACTCTCTATGGTTTTGAATGAAGATTCTCTCTTTGCATTTGCAGAGTCTTTCGATGTAACAAAAGCAGTTATCGAAGAGATGGATCGTCGCTTTGAACTAGAAAAGGGAGCGGTTAATGAGTAAAAGTCTCACACTCAAGCAACTAGCAGATCTGACTGGTTCCCAATTAAATGGGGATCCTGACCGCATCATCACTGGTGTGGAGTATCTTGATAGTGCTGGGAGTGAGCATGCCGCCTTTGTGGAGAATAAGCGCTATGTTCGAAAGAGCGCCTCTTCGAAGGCGGGAGTTATTTTCACAAATATCCCTCTAGATAGAGACCATTTACTTCATCCACAGCCATCACTGGCATTTCAAAAAGCTGTGGAGTACTTTATCGATGAGGCGCGTAGCAGTTTTTCCAATATCCACCCGACTGCTTTGATTGATTCCTCTGTTCAGCTTGGCAAAAACATTACTATTGGTCCCTATGTGGTGGTCGATCGTGGCTGCACGATTGGTGACAACACCCTACTCGATGCTCACGTCACTGTAGGCCCTGAAACAGAGATTGGCACCGACTGTCATTTCTATGCTCATGTGACGATACGCGAACGCTGCGTCATCAAGAATAGGGTGATTATTCAACCTGGAGCTGTGATCGGTTCTTGCGGTTTTGGGTATATCACAGATGAGCGCGGCCGCCATGTGAAGCTCAAGCAGCTAGGCATTGTTGTCATTGAAGATGATGTAGAGATCGGAGCAAACAGCACGATTGATAGAGCTCGCTTTAAAGAGACACGGATCAGGCGTGGGACGAAGATCGATAATTTGGTGCAGATAGCGCATCAGGTGGAGCTTGGCGAGGATAACATCATTGTTTCTCAGGTTGGAATTGCTGGGTCAACAAAAACAGGGCGTCACGTTGTGATCGGTGGGCAAGCTGGAGTAGCGGGGCATATCGAGATCACCGATCAGGTTCAGATTGCAGCTTGTTCAGCTGTGAGCAAAACGCTTACTGAGAGCGGGACCTATTATGGCATGCCAGCGATGATAGATCACGAATTCAAAGAGCACTTTATGGCTCTTCGCGGACTGAAGAAGTTGAATAAGCGTGTAAAAGAACTCGAAGAGAACGCGAAAAAATAACACCATTTATAGCAAATAACATCAGATAGCTCATTGTTCTGCTAAATGACGTATTACATCTTAATGCGTCTGATAAAAATAAAGAAAAAATCAGCTGGAAAGCGGTGTTATACCCTTTATCACAAATAATGTCACAAATAATGTCACAAATGGGAGCTAGATAGGTCAGCAAATTTGAGATTGCTTCGAAGCTAAGGATCTCTCGAAGGTGCCATCCTAGATGGCCCTCATTTGCGACTTATTGCTTGCAAATGGTCTATCACACTTAGGATACGGTGCAATCAGTAAAAGGCGATCTTTCAATAATATCGAATAGTTCAATACCCCTATCAGCAGCTACAGCTATCCACCCGGGTGTTGCAATCCCTGAAATCACAGGGCCCGGCAGCCCCTGTGTTGGACAGCTTCCATTAATCCATTCAAGCGTACACTCTTCTCCTTGTTTACCATAAAAAATGGCATGCCTATTTAAGAAGCAGTGATGCGCTGGAATGGTTGCCTTCCAATTCTCTCTACTATAGCGTACGAGTACTTGATCGTCACCGCGCCATACAAAAAACTCTTCTGGTTGGAGTCCAAAAGAGAGTTTTTCAACAGAAGGCCCTACGGGTATATTATAAAGTCTACGAGGTTCGGCTTCACTGATATCCCAAACAGCAACTTGATTACTAGCTGGAAGGGCTGTAGCAAGTCGCGTGTCTCGCAATGCAATCCCTGAAACAGCTTCGTCCAAAGTCAATACTTTGTCAATCATCTGTGAGGAGACACCATGTAGGTAAACTTCAGAGGGATGGTCTTTGGCACAAAAAGCAAATGTCTCATCATCTGCGCATAGAGCCGTGACTGCATATTGATGCGCAACTCGCGTCTCGCCAGAAAGGCTTAAAACCTCAAGCCCTTTTTCCTCCCCAGCTACAATGACAGATTCTGAAGCAGTCGCAAGAAAGCGAATATTAAAGAGAAATACCTTTCTCACCTGAGGTGTCCCATCGAGCCCAAGCGCGAGTAAAGTGCCGCTTACGGCTACCCAAACACGGCCAGGTGTTTCGCCCGAATCAGCCGCCAACAAAACTGGCTCGCTGCCCCATGATTTATAACTGAAGATTGAGATTAAAGGTAAAGTAGTCATATTGGCCTCAAATTCTACAAATTTATATAATTAATAACAAGCTATTCGGCTACAATTTCTAAGTTTTTAATCCACTCACGCGCGCTCTCTTGGTTCTCTAATAGATCTGTCAAAATGCAGAAATGTCGAGTTTCTGGAGTCACAACAAGACGCATTAAGGTCGTCAAATGTTCATCATCCTCAAAAAAAGGTGAGCGAATCTTATACAACATCTCAGATTCAGATTGCTCCAATAACTCAAAATTCCAAACATCAGATCTAGAAAATGGTCCAATAAACATAGCTTTTACGTGAATATAAAGATCAGGAAGGGAATAAAAATTCAGATCGCCCTCACCTTGCAATTCATTCCATGAATAAAAGGACCACTGCCCCCTCTCAAGATATTCCAAATGTTCACTCGGTGAACTCATAGTGTAATAATCCGCTTCCTCAGCAGGCGCCTTGAAACTCTTACCCTTGTAAGGCTTACAATTCCCCTTTGGAGCACCTACCTCAGCATTCTGAATATAAGACAGTACGCTTATTGGATCCTCACAAACATAGCTCAATGTGTGATAGCCATTCTCTGTAATAATCAAACGCGTGATCTCTTGATTCATGGAAAAGTCAGTAGCAAGAAAAGTGACTCCATTTTCCGCTTTTTCCAAAATTTCGACTTGATTGCGCAAGCTCAGAAAATAATCGACTGTCATCGGATCTTCGTTTAGATAGTAGGAATGACTGGACGCCTCTAAAAGACCCGCTTCCCCCGTCCAAATCTGGCCAAAGTAACCACAATGACTGTCTGGATCAAATTGAGAAGTTTCTTCAAGATGATCAAGTCCTGCCGGCACTTCAAAATTTAATCTCTCACCATTATAAGCAAAAGCAGTGCAACAAAGTAGCAACCCTAAGAACTTTTTCATTTAAATACTTCTCCTTAAGTTATTTGGAGAGTATGATAATTAGAAAAAGCTTTTAAATCAAGTGTATTGAGCCTTTAGAACGAGGAGCTTCATGACCCGGCGCTCCACCTCCGCCTCTGGGATGCGTCCTATTTTGATGGCTCGGCAGATCATCCGAATCGCATCTTGAATATTGGAACTAAAGAGAAAAGCATCATAATTTTCTTTAAAAGCTTTTACAAGCTTCTCTTCATAGATGCCATCTTCAGTGAGATCAAGGAAATTCAAACTTTTAATCGCAACCTGCTCCTGAATATCAGCATTTGCAATGGGGATTGATAAATTGGGGGCGCTTAAAATAGGACGTTTTGTCGCATGAGAAAGAGGCCGGGGGTTTGGAGACATCTGTCTGGCCACAATTCCATGAGCTTGGCGCACGCCCTTACGGAAGGCTTGAATCTGCTCATCCTGAAGGGCAAGCCTTTTGTTTGTACGTTCGCGGTCAAATTGAAAATGGACAGCCAGTTTCCGGTTGAGCCCCATCACCGCCTTTCCAAGATCGGAAAAGCGCTTCTCAAGACCCGGTTGTTGTAAATTAGGAAACTCACTTCCCTCAAAATAAAAGGAGAGACCGTGGAGAAAATCATTACCAATCAATAATGCCGTTTTTGAAAGATCTTGATATCTCTCAATCAGATAGGCCTGCCTGCGGTATTGACCACGGGTAAAAAGTATCCCTCCGATCTGCCAAGCTTGGATCAAAAGCTCTACATGCTGCTGAATTGAAGTATCGTAGACAGCTTCCGTCTGATAAAAACAAAGCTGAGCAACCTTTTCTTCTAAAGTAACAAGCTCTTCAAATAAAGCTCGCGCCTCTTCTACCTCAGAGGTCTGACCATAGAGACTCTCACGCTTTTCCTCCGTTTCAACATATTGGGGAAAGCTTGGCTCCATGTCCCCTTTATCGCGTTGGTCCCATGTACGTCCAAGATGCGAAGTGCGACGACGGCGCTTCTCCTCCTTTTCTTGATCATCCGGATGATCGTCGACAGGCTCTATAGGATGGGATGGGGGTTTAGAGTGTGGTCCAAAAATATTCATCGTAGCTCCATTTTACCATATCGTGATTAAGGCGACATTAAGACTGATTTCACCATTTTTCATCAATTAAAAAATCTAATATTTTGCAAAAGCACTCCCCCTGCAGAGATTAAACTCTCTATTTTTAAATAAATATTTAATTATAAAAATGAAGGTTTTGCAAATTTTCTAAGATCTTAATTTATTTTTAATCTTGAGCAGGTATTATAAAGACCTGATATGAACATAAATTTGAATAATTTTGATTTCAGTAAGCACGGCACCTCCCATTGGAGGCCTGTCCGCCTTGTGCTCACCTTGGCAGCTCTTGGGGGAATTGCTTACGCCATCGGGCATATGACCCCTTTGAAGTTGCCGCAGGTAGCAAACTTCTTCAAGGGCAAAATCGCTGCTTGGAAGATGGTTACGATTGTAAGCTCTATATCAGTGACAACAGTGGCCGTTGCGATCATCTTCCACAAAGCGACCCGGGGCAGAGATTCGGCTTATGACAAACTCAAGGAAATTCATGGCGAGGTTCCTGGGCGAGGCAAGCTCTGGGGGGATAAGCATTGGGTGCCGATCAAGCTGGGCAGAGGGGGGTATCGACAAAACGACTACATCCTTGATACCTCAACATTGAAGGATGGAAATGGAGCTTGTTTTGCATACAACCACAAACCCTGTACCATGTCTGAGTTGATTGCTGCCGAAAGTGCTTTATTAGGAGCGCCTCTCTATATTCCAGCTGTTGCCATCTATAATCTATTAGCCTGGCCTCTCGCTGCTTATAAGAATAAAACAAACCCTATCCGTGAGTTAGCCAAAAGCTTGTGGCGCGTTGTGCAATCCCCTTTCTATGGCCTTGCCTATTTCATCGCACAGCTCTACGTCTTTATTGACCCTCCAAATGGTCGCAAAGTAGTAGCTGGTATCGAACGCGATTGGAATCGCGGCGCTCTTGTAGAGAATAGCTTTTGGATTGCAAATGGTGCAAACAGATACAATCCTGATAAGAAGACGGGCATGGATCTCGGAAGAGAGGGACATAGCGGTTTTTACATCGAAGGCTGCTTTCAGCCTGTAGCCGTACTCCAATTTACTAACCATAATCTAACCTCCATAAAACTTACAAATGGTCATTTAGCTTCCTTAACGGCCAATGGGGGTTGGAATTGAATTATCACGCTATTAGACTAGATAGCCGCAAAGCTCTAATTGTTCAAAGCGAAGACCTGTATACAACAAAAGCAGAGCTTAAAGCGTTGACCCCCCAATCGCGCAACTATCCAACGCGCATCATGGTCGTTGCAACTACCATCTTTCTGGTTATAACAGTCGCCCTTCAGGCTAATGGCATCTCTTGGAAAGAGTTTCCAGCAAAGCTTAAGCAGCTGATGCACACCTCTGTTAATTGGAAAACCGGCATTATTTTGGGTAGTGTAGGATTGCTAATCGGTGGATCAACTTTCATCATCTATAGAGTGACACGTGGCAAGGGCAAATTTTGGGGCGATAAGCACTATAGACCGGTAGTCCTTAGGCAGGCACGTATCCCAGAGAAACAACGAATCCATTGGGATAAAAGGATGCAACCTCACCAGCAACTTATCGATACTTCTCTTGTTGAAAATGGAACAGGAAAAACAAATTCTGTCCAGCGTAAAGAAGATGAACATGATTTCATCAGTTTTACAACACTCTTCATCGCTCCGCTTCAGACTGTAGCTGCAGTTGCTTATAATGCTATTCGCTTCTGCGTCGTTCCTTTTTACATTTTAGGCCGGATGGCGCAAGAGGCAATTACAGCAAAACCAAGTTTTGAAGGACAGCGCAAATTCAAGTTGGTTGATATCCCTAAGCAAATGGCTCTTTCACTTTATTGGGCAGCCCGCGCTCCCTTCTATGGCGTTGCCTACATGGTTGCTGTAATCTACTCTTTCATCGACCCTATGGGGGGTCGCAAACTAGGTCAGCTCGTCACAAATGAATGGATGGAAGGGGTAGACCGCCTAGAGAGCGTCTGGACTTGGGTTCCTGTCGATGGTTACAAATGGGAAGGGGGCGGAGGTCCTAAAACGCTTGGACATCAAGCCTACTATTGGACAGGCTGTTGGATGCCTTGGGCCACCGTAGAAATGAAGGACAACAACATCACGCGCGCCTACTATCCAGGTGAGATTTTTGAATATGATATCTATTACCCCGAAGAAGCTGCAAACACAGATGCAGATCTTGTTAGAGACACCCGAGTTGTTTTTCACCCTCTTCCAGCCGGTACCGCCTTAAATTTACAAAAAGACAAATATCAATATGTCCAGCACGATGGCAAAACCGTTTTCGTTGCTCTTGCCGAGACACCAGATGGAAAGACAGTCACGATCCAAAAGCTGACTAATAAAGAAGAGACATTCACGCAAAAACAGCTCAAGGCTTATTTAGAGAGAGCTTTAAAGTCTGCAATCTACGAAGCAAAGCCTGCAAAGCTGGAAGATTTCACTAGAACGTTAAAGCTTGGCCATTACTGCTATGTATCATATGATGGCAAACTCTTTCTAACCGCCCACGTCACTAAACGAGATGGAAAAGAGATCTTTATCCAAAAAGAGATCCAAAAAGAGCCTCTATCTATTGATGAAGAGCTCAATTCGTTGGTAAAAAACAACGAGGGTATTCTACAGCCTTAGAGCAAAAGCCCTGCTGGGTTCTCTAAGAGATGCTGGACCGTCTTCATAAACTCAGCAGCATCTGCTCCATCCACAACACGATGATCCGCAGAAAGCGTCAAAGTCAACACCTTCCCAGCAACCACCTGCCCCTTCTCCACGATCGGTTCATCTACAATTCCACCAACTGCCAAAATCGCTGCCTGAGGAGGATTAATGACCGCCACAAACTCCGTAATGCCATACATTCCTAAATTAGAAATGCAGAAAGAGCCACCTTTATATTCTGTCTCTTTCAACTTACCCGCCTGCGCCTTCTGCGCAAGCAGCTTCACCTCAGTTGAAATCTCTCCGAGGTTCTTGTAGTCAGCATGTCGCACAATCGGTGTGATCAAACCATCCTCAATCGAAACCGCAACTGCGATGTCCACAGTCTTAAATTGAATCAATGTGTTGTTGAGGCTATTGAAACCAGCATTCAGCTTCGGATGTTTGCGTAAGGCCAGCGCCGCAGCGCGAATGATCAGATCGTTAAAGGTGATCTTGAGATCATGCGCCTTCAACTGCTCCCTTAAGCCAATCATCCCTTCAGCATTCACCTTCTGAGTCAGATAAAAATGGGGGATAAACATCTTGGATTCTTGTAATCTCTTCGCAATCACTTTGCGCATCGGAGAAAGAGCCCTCTCCTCGTAGGAGCCGGGCACTTCGCGTGGCACTTCATTCCGTCCAAAAGTGACAATACCCTCAGGCTGCGCTCTCTCCAAATCTTGGCTTGTGACGCGACCACCAGGCCCACTCCCCTTCACAGTAGTAAGATCAAGCCCTTTTTCCTTAGCCAATTTCTTAGCAAGCGGCGATGCTACCACACGTTCTTGAGCCTCTCTCTGACCTTCAAAGCTATACCCTTGTAAAGGAGCCTCTGGCACATGGGATGGTCCACTCACAGTAACCGCTGCCTTTTGATCCACCTTTGCCATAACCACCCTCTCTCCTTTTGATGG
>Ga0214923_10000737_pt1 | contig 48622 bp, 39 predicted proteins | sample LL1510_MetaG_FD_177993 | JGI IMG/M metagenome (GOLD analysis project Ga0214923, IMG submission 177993) | Freshwater microbial communities from Lake Lanier, Atlanta, Georgia, United States - LL-1510 | ecosystem: Environmental > Aquatic > Freshwater > Lake | place: USA: Georgia | collected...
GCGAGGGCAATCGGACCGAGTGGGCAGTGTGGGGCGATGGCTGCGTAGTAGGCCTCGGCCATGCCCGCGATGATGCGGGTCTCCATGATGCCCCCGGCGTGCGATAGGTCTGGTTGCAGGATTGAGGCGGCTCGTTTCTCGAGCACCTCACGAAAACCCCATTTTGTGAAGAGACGCTCGCCAGTGGCGATGGGGATGGATGTGGAACGGGTGATGTCGGCGAGGACATCGACATTCTGTGCCTGCACGGGTTCCTCGATGAAGAACGGGTGGTAGGGCTCGAGCGCCTTGACCAGGCGCTTGGCGGTCTGGGGTGCGACGGCACCGTGGAAGTCGATGGCGATATCAACGGAGTTGCCAACCGCTTCGCGCATGGCTGCAAAGATCGCCACGACATTCTCGGTGTGTTCGGCGGTCTCGATCACCCGACCGTTGCCTCGCAGTCCAACGCCGGTCTTGATGCAGTTGAAGCCCATGGCCACGGCCTGCTTGATGCTTTCGGCGGCGGCTTCCGGCGTGTTGCCCCCGGCGGTGCCATACATGCGGATACGGTCACGCGTCGGGCCGCCCAGGAGACGATAGACCGGGACGCCCAACCACTTGCCAGTGATGTCCCAGAGTGCCTGCTCGACACCGGACAGGGCGCTGGTGAGGATCTCGCCGCCACGGTAGAAGCTGTGCTTGTAGATGCTCTGCCAGTGGTGGACGATCTTGGTTGGATCCTGCCCAATTAACCAGGGTTCCATCTCCTTGACCGCGGTCTGGCAGGTGAGGGCGCGGCCCTCGAGGATTGGTTCACCGAGGCCCGTCACGCCTTCGTCGGTGTGGATACGCAGGAACAGCCAACGTGGTTTGACAAGGAACGTCTCGAGACGCGTGATCTTCATCGCCGGGTGCCTTCCTTCCGATGCCGTGCCCGGACGCCGGTTGGAATCCTGGCCCGGATGGGCGACAGGGTACCCGCTTGGCGAAGGCAACCGCGCCGGGTGGGTGCACGCGCGACCTCCACGTCCTGCCTATTCGGCGCCGGGCAATGCCCTGGAACCCGCGCCCGGCCATTTCCACAGGCTCTTAACCTTGCGTTAGCGTCGGGCGGGAATCCGGTTTGAATACTGGACACTCAGGAGCGAATGTCGTGATGAGGCGGATGCTGATCGGGCGAGGTGGGATAGGCATTGTTGCCGGATTGATTGCGACCGTCGTCTTGTCGTTTTCGGTGCTTGCCTCATCTCGTGAAGAGGGCTCATTGGTGGGAGTGGCATCAGCGGGCAAGGCATCGGTTGGTGCGGTGGCAAGTGCGTGTCCGGTAGGGCGGTTCGTGATGGACCTGCGCGCACACCCCGCCAATTCCGGTCTACCTGCGCCTGCCATGACGGTCGCGTGTTCTGACACCCAGGTTGTTGTCAGGACCAACGGGATCCCGACATTTCCGTTCGTCGCCAAGACACCAAATCCCTTGCGGGTGCAGGACTTCACGTTCCGCATTCCCCTCACGCCTGTCATTGCCCGGACGCCAGGGGCGCTCAACCTTGGTGCGATCGGCGTTGCGGTCGACGGCCTTCCGATTTACGGGCCGTTCGAAGCGCCCGCCCAGGGGACTGCTGACCCGCTTGCGGATGGAATCCTTGACAACTGCGGAGGCCACACCGGGCCGTCAGGCGAATACCACGTTCACGCTACCCCGGCCTGCCTCCCAGCCGACCTGATGGCGACCCCTGACACGGTCGTAGGCTATGCACTGGATGGGTTTCCAATCATGTCGCCGTTTTTTTGTGCAGATGATGATTGCGCCACCATTGTCTCTGTTCGAAGCAGTTACCAGCAGGTGTCGACCGACCGGATGGTCTGGTTGCGGTACGGATACGTTGATGGGTTGGGCGATCTTGACCGATGCAACGGCATGACGGGACCCGATGGGGAGTACCGGTATTACGCGGTACGTACATTCCCCTATTTTTTGGGCTGTTACACCGGCGAGGTTGGGACGCAATCTGCTAAGCGTCCGGAACGTCGACCATGATCGGCATGCGACTTGTCAGAGGAGCGATGGAATGATCGGCGCGACGATCCTGGTGGTGGATGACGAGGCGAAGATTGTCGATATTGTCCGCGCCTACCTCGCCAAGGACGGGTTCCGTGTCGTGACGGCCAGTGATGGCCCGGGCGCGGTGCAGGCCTTTCGGCGAGAGAAACCGGCCCTCGTCCTCTTGGATCTCATGCTTCCGGGAATGTCTGGTTGGGACGTGTGCCGGGAGATCCGGCGCGATAGCGAAGTGCCAATCATCATGCTGACGGCACGAGACGATGTCACTGACACCGTGCTTGGGCTTGAGTTAGGCGCAGATGACTATGTGACCAAGCCGTTCGAACCGCGCGAGGTAGTGGCGCGGGTCCGTGCCCACTTGCGGCGGACGGCGAACCAACGGTCGGCCAGGGAGGACACCCTGACGCTTGGCGAACTCGCCATTGACACGGGTCGGCGTGAAGTTACCCGCGCCGGTGAGACCATTCCGTTGACCCGCGCGGAATTCGAACTTCTGCAGACTCTCGCGGCGCAACCGGGTCGGATCTTCTCACGGTCGCAACTGGTGAGCATCGTTGGTGCTTCCGACGGCGGCGCAAGTGACCGTGTCGTGGACAGTCACGTTCGGAACCTTCGCGCAAAGATCGAGATTGATCCGAAACAGCCCCGCCTGATCCTGACGGTCGTTGGGTTCGGGTACAAGACGCCAACGCGTGACATTCTCGCGTCCGGACGTACGTAGGGTCCGCTCGTGCGATCAACGTTGGCCATGGCAGTCAATGCAGTCGGGACGATGTTGCTGTCGTGGAGGTCACAATGAGTGGCTCATCGCGTCTGGAGAAGCCGGCGCGATCCCTCGGTTTTGCCCTGTGGCTCGCCATTGGGTTCGCGGCGGTGACCGTCGTATCAATCAGTTCCGTTGGAATGTTGGCAAGCCTTGGGGGGCGCGAGACACAGTTGGCATTGGACGAGACCCGCGAGGTTTCCTACCTGCGCCAGGTCACCGCGATGGTCCAGATGACCTACGGGGTCGGGCCATCTTGGGAACGGGTTGAACCTGTTCTCGTGGACCTGACGTCTGCGATGCCCGGCCCGATGGGTCGCTCACGACGACTTCAGGTTCGCGACCTGAGTGGCCGGATTGTGGCGGATGCGACAGACGCCCCGCCGGGGCGCGAACCTCCGCCGGTCCGCCGGCTCCTTTCCCTACGGTATCAGGGGGAGGTTGTTGGTTCGCTGTTTGGCACGATGCCTGCCTTGACACCTGACCAATTGATCCAGTTGGACAGTGCGCCGGTCGCCATGACTGGGGCCATGCCGATCGATCCGCAGACCAATATGAACCGCGCACTGCTTGGCGGCGCCGGATTGGGTGCGTTTGCCGCGCTGTTGGTCGGAGCGATCTTCATGCATCCCCTGACGACTGGGGTGTCGGCGCTGCGGGCGGGGGCGCAACGGATTGCTGCTGGGGAACTTGGGGCACGCGTCAAGCCATCAGGGTTTGCTGAGCTTGCCGAACTTGCCGGATCGTTCAACCAGTTGGCCGAAAGCCTCGACAGGCAGGAAGAGGCGAGGCGTCGTCTGGTTGCTGACATTGCACACGATCTGCGAACGCCGCTTACAGTGATCAGCGGCACGGTCGAGGCGATGCTCGATGGGATCTATGATCCGAACGACCACGTTCACCTGAGGTCAGTGCGGGACGAGGCCGGACGCCTTGCACGCATGGTCAATGATCTCCGGGCGTTGTCATTGGCGGATGCAGGGCAGATGCGCCTGGACCTGGTGGTGGTTCCTGCCTCGTCGGTCATTGAGGATGCCTGTGCCCGGTTCGCCACGCGCGCGGCCGATTGTGCGGTTGCGCTTGAACCTTCGATCACCCCAGGGTTGCCAAATGTCCGGATTGATCCCGTGAGGTTTGCCCAGGTTCTGGGAAATCTCATCGAGAACGCATTGCGGTTCACGCCGTCCGGAGGCACGATCATGTTGGGGGCCCACCTGATGGTGCGTGCAGATGCGCAGGGTGCGCTTGGGGTGGCAATGTCCGTGTCTGATACCGGGCCGGGGATTCCCTCGGAAGCGCTGCCGCATATCTTTGATCGCTTCTACCGGGTTGACCAGGCGCGGTCACCAGGGGGAAGCGGGCTTGGCCTAGCGATCGTGCGTACACTTGTTGAGGCACACAACGGAACCGTTGCAGTCGCGAACCGTCCGGGATCCGGGGCGGTATTCACCGTCTGGCTTCCCGTTGCGTAGCTTCCGGCACCCACGCCGGATCCCCCTGCCCGCCGACGCCCCCACCGGACGCGGGAAGCGGGACTGGGCGCTCGCTCGGCCCCGGTTTTGGATGACCGAAACTTTGGGGAACCGCATTGCACGGTGGTGGTGACCCACCCCTTATCCTCGTGCCAACATGTGACGCCGCTCCGAGGAGACACGACTGTTGCTGCCACTTATTGACCGTCCATTTGACCTTCCAGTCTCGCTGCGTCTGGCGCCGGTGACGTTCGGTCCAGGGGCCGTAGTGCAAGTGCCGATAGAGATCGGCCGGTTGGGGGCACGCCGGGTGCTTCTGGTGACCGATCCCGGTGTGAGTGCGTCGGGTGTAGCGGGGAGGGTCCGCGACCTCATCGAGGCATCCGGGGTCATCACCGGCATCTATGACCGGGTTCCACCCGAACCTTCGGTGGCGTCTGTCGAGGTGGCGTTTGATGCGTGGAAGGCCGGCGCACCCGATGGCGGGTCGTATGACGCCGTCATTGGTGTGGGCGGGGGCAGTGCCCTCGATACCGCGAAGGGTGTTTCGATCCGCACTGCAAATGACGGCCCGGTGTCGAAGTACTTCGGTGTCGAGCTCCTTCCAGCACGTGGTGTGCCGTACGTTTTGGTCCCGACGACCGCAGGCACGGGCAGCGAGATGACGCCGTCGGCGATCTTTGATGACACCGACCGGCAATTGAAGGCAGGGATCGTTTCGTCCCGCCTGATGGCTGCGGCTGCGATTGTCGACCCAGACCTGACGATCTCGTGCCCGGCACATGTCACGGCAGCTGCTGGCCTGGATGCCTTGACCCACGCGCTTGAGGCATACGTTGCGGTCAAGGCAAACCCGATTTCGGACATGTATGCGCTCGAGGCTGTCCGGTTGGTCGGGATGCATCTGCGCGGTTCGGTGTCCCGCGGTTCGGACCGGGTGGCAAGGACTGGCCAGTTGCTGGCTAGCATGTATGGCGGCATCACGATTGTGGCGGCTGGCACCGGCCTGTGCCATGCGATGGCGTACCCCCTTGGCAGTGCATACAAGGTGCCTCATGGCATGGCGAACGCACTCTTGCTTCCGGCAGTGATGGCCTACAACATCCCCGGCGACGTCGCGAAGTTCGCCCGCCTTGCCGAGGCGCTTGGGGAGCCTGTTGCGGGACTCAGCCTTCGCGAGGCCGCGGATCGGTCGGTTGAGGCGGTCCGCCGCCTATCGCGCGATGTGGGCATGCCATCGGGCTTGCGGGACGTCGGTGTTCCAGAAGAGGTGCTTGAGGGATTTGTGCAGGGCGCGTTGTCTGCGTCGCGATTGATCACGAATAACCCAAGGGTCCCCACGGCGTCGGGCGTCCTTGAGGTCTACCGCGCGTCGTGGTGACCCGTATCGCCAAGTGGAGGATCCGTGGGTCAGCGCATCCGTGGGGCGGGTGTCGGACGTTTTCCGTTGCGTAGGGCCGGCCAGTATTCGGGCGGAGCGGGCACTCTGTTGCCTCATCTGTTCTACAGTCGCCCCGCTAGAGTGCCGAACGCCGCGTTCGTGGAGATGAATGCGACCTGAACTGACCGATGAGACCCATGACGTGACCGTGACGATGAGCCAGGTCCGCCTCCGCCGGACTGTCTCCGGAGCGGAGGCAGCTTGGTGGCTAGCGGCCATCGCGGTTGCAGTTGTTGCCACGGTCGTGCGACCGCAATGGCCCATGGCTTTGGTTGATGCCTTGGGCCGCGTAGGTGGCATCTGGCGCTCGCTCGTTCTGCCCCTGCCCTTGGTTGCCTGCGCGTGGGTGGTGTTTGTCAATACTGCATCCACCGGACGGGCGTGGGCGTGGGTGCACTCGCTTCCGTCGCGATGGTGGCGGCAGATTGCTGTGGCGCTTGTGCTCGCGGCTAGCATCCTCGCAGTCGTCTTGAATGTCGGAACGGTTACGGCAACCCAGATAGTGCGTCCGGTGGTCCTGTGGGTACTCCAACTTGTCCTTCATCCCGACACACCTCTCGCCGCCCTGGTCGCAATCGTGGCGATTGCGGTCATGGAGGCAGATCGCCGGAACCTCGGTGTCGTCAGTGAGGTCAGCGATGCATGGGCTCGCCGGTCCCGCGTTGGCGAACGCGCGCTCATCCTTCGGATTCCCGCGCTCCTTGCGATGGTTGCCGGCGCGACGGTGGCAGGGGCCTTCTACCCGGATGCCATGCAGGGGTGGTTTCGTGACGACCCACCGGATGCGCAGAAATACAATCTTTACAGTTCTTTCTTCAACTACTCCATTAGTGATGCTCGCATCGTCAGTCTGGAGGGGTATGACCTTGGTGAGCGGGGATTGATGCTCAAGCCGGGTACGTCTGGCGCCATCACATTCACGCTGGACCGTCCGCCACGGTCAATCGCGCTTCTCAAGGCAAACTTCTACAACCGACGATTTCTCCAGAAGGGTGAGGTTGTCGGTTCAGTTCCGGAGACGGTCTTTACCAACGCTCTCGAGGTATCAACCGACCGCGGACAAACGTACTGGCCAGTATTTACCGATCGGTCGATCGGTGATGTGGTTGGCAGCGAACCGGTTGACTTGACGCCGTCGGTCGGAAACGCCTCCAATTACTTGCTGAGGTTCCGCGCGACGAACACGGCTTCCGAGCCGATGCTGGTGTTGCCGTCGATGGTTGTCAGCGTGGTTGTTGATCCGTTGACTGCTCCCAGTCCGATGTTCCCGGCTGTCCTGTGGGGTGGATTGTTGGCCTTGGCGTCCTATGTCGGGTTGCGTCGCAGGCTTCCACGTCCGGCATCCTCCTGGTGGGGGGCTCTGGTTGCGTCCGGATTGATCCTTGTCATCGTGTATCTGTGCGACACGGGCTGGGGCCTCGGCAAGGTGATTGCCGGGGCGTTTCCGGGATTGGTGCGCCCGACATCCACACTCGAGCTCGATCTCACCACGACGGTTCAGCTTGTGCTTCGCCTGTTTCCCGCCATTTCGCTGATCATGTGCATATTGGCGGTAATGATCCGGATCAGCGGGCCCAGGGAAGACGTGACGACCGTACCGTCCCTGGTCTTGTTTGGGGCACTGTCCGTGTTCGTGATCGCACTTGGGATGCGGTGGGAGACGCTGATCCGCGTACGGTACGACTTTCTTCTTCCGGACGCACAGGGGTACCTAGCGATTGCGCGGGAGTTTGCCGAGAAGCAAATCAACTTCTCACCCCTGATCCGGACGGTATCGATCCTCAAGGAACTTGGCGAAGCAGGATATGACCGTCAGGCGAGTTTCGCGGCCGTCTTCTATGCAGGCGGTCACAACGGTCGTGAGCCGCTTTGGCCCGCGGTCATTCATTGGTTTGCATCAGCATTTGGCTTTTCGACGTTTCACGCGCGATTGGTATCCATCCTGTGCAGTAGCGCGGTGGCTTTCCTGACAGTGTTGCTAGGTGCTTACCGGATCAACCCATTCGTGGGTGTCGTTGGCGGCCTTCTTGTGGCGGTCAATGTGCCACATGTGTCGAATGCCATTCATGGGTTGCGCGAGGAACTGGTCACCTGCTTCATTCTGGGGCTCGTCCTTGTGACGTCGTCGGGGCACGTATGGCGACCACTTGCCAGTGACTTGCGGGAGTGGTTTCGGGTGCCCATCGGGGACCGGTGGCCACTCGCGGGGCGACGTCTCGAGTGGTGGCGAATTGTCCTGGCGGGATTGGCCGGCGCGGGGGTCATCCTCGTCCGCGCGGACATGGTGGTCCTTGTTGCGATGGTCGGTGGGACCTTCACGGCGATGTTTCGTTGGGGTTGGCGGACCTGGGTTCCGATAGCCGCGCTTGCCTTGGGCTTGGCGGCGCCGATGTACGTTGGATACTGGGCCACGCAAGGTGACCCATTCTGGCCGGGAACGTATGGGGCGTCAGTAAACCGCAATCTTGAGTTCCCTGAACGCATGGGAACGCCGGGCTTTCCGTCGGCGGCCGAATATGCTGCGAATTGGGCAGCAGGCCCGCTGATCTCACCGATAACGTACTTCTTTGGCTACCACACGCCGACGCAGTTTCTTCAGTACTCAATTGCCGGTTTTGAGAGAATCTTCCGGGAAATCCTTTTTGCGGATCAACCGGTGTTGCTTGTGCTGTTCTGGGTTGGACTTGGCTTTTCAGTGGTTTCGGGAAGATGGATCATTCCGTGGGGAATTGCGATGACGCTTCTTCCGTTCTACGCGTTCATGGCCGGCGTGCCAAATCCATGGGTCTTTCCGGGCCGGTATGCGCATCAGGCCCTTCCGTTTGCCGCCCTTGCGGTCGCGTGGGCGGTATGTGGACTACCGATTATTGGGATATCGTGGTTCAATAAGCGGAATGTTCGAATCGCGCGAAGCGGTTCGGGAGGCTGAAATGTCGACAACCGTATCTGCGCCTGCTCCGGGATCCAAGGATGATGGGTCCACTACCATGTCCAAGGCCCCGGATCAACCCTTGGTCGACGCTTCGGTCGCGTCAGAGGATGAGGATCGACTACCAACGTTCCGGGAGATCGTCGACCTAATCATCCACCCTGTGGTGCTGCGTTCGTTTGCAATCGTCTTGGTCGCGACCGTGATCCTAGTCGGTCTGCGGGTTCTCACGTGGAATGAAATCGCGGACGGTGCCAGATCACGGTATGTCAAGACGGCCATCTTTGGTGGCGCGTCGGCGATGATGGTCTGGTTTCTGGTCCTTCTGCAAGTAGGCGCGCAGAAGCGGTGGCCGGTCTACTGCGCGGTCGCGGTGATGCTTGCCGGCGATGCCGTCCATTACGTGCGATTGGCGAACCCGATCGTGCGAGGCGGCCCGGTAGTTGCCTTCAATGCAACTTTCGCCTCCGCGATTCCGCTCGATGGTCAATGGGAGGTCGAGACCGCAAATGGTGGGACCGCGAAGGTTGACGGTTCGACGGCGGTACTGACAGCGGGACCGAGTGGCAGTTCGTACATCCTTGCACGCTTGCCCAAGGAACCGGACGTCAGGGAGTCCTGGTGGCTGCCGCTCGGTTTGGCCACCTTGGAACGGGAAGAGACCCTTTCGTGGCGCGCGCAGATCGACCGAACTGGTGGCTATTTCGTCGTTACCGAGATCAAGCAACTCTTGATCCAGGCTGTGCCTTACGGGATGCACATTACGTATCCGGATGAGATGAAGCAGGCCAAGGGGTATGAGATCCAGACACAGGTGACTCTTGATGGCAAGATGCACGACTGGGAAATCATCCGAAACCCTAGGGAGATCCGTCTCCGGGTCGACGGCAACGAGGTCTGGAAGTCGCGATCACAGGGTCCACTCGGCCAGTTGAAAGTTGGGGAGTCCAAGCGCGACGCGGCGCACGGTGGGACGATCAAGGTGGAACGTGCCTCGTACCGCACGGTCCTGATGCGCGAAGGGGCGGTGTAGCGCACCGGGTCGGGTTCACCTCATCTCGGTGCGAACGCCTGGCCTCTCAGTACCAAGCGAGAATGGTGCGTCCATCCTTATCGGCAAGCCTTAATTCGATGAGCCATCTGGTGTGGCTGGTTGGTCCAGGTGGCGCTATCCACTCCGTCCCATCGAAGAACCCACTTGCATTTGGATCGACGCCGGGACGGATGCTGTGGGTCCCGCATAGCCGAAATGGCGGGGTGCGTGTCTGGCTTGCGGAGACCGTGACGGTTGCACCATCAACGCGGTCGAACAGGTCTCGTTCGATCGGTATCCGATAAAAGCCTCCGCGGTCAGGACGCGGATGTGCACCATAGGCGTCTTCCGCGCCGACAACCCGGGCAAATGTTCCGTTGGTGGTTGTGATCTTGACAGTCATCGCATCCAGTTGGTCGAGGATTGCCTCGGCGCAGACGAGAAGCGATGTGCTGGCTGATCTGGAAAGCGCCGTCTTCCAGGCGGGTTCGGAGAGAGAGAACCGGTGTTCGGCGACCTGCCTTGTGTCTGTGATTGTCCGTGTCCAGTTCGGTGATGGTGGGTTCGACACCGGCTGGCCGGGTAAGCGCTGGGCAACGGCGAGGGTAAAGATGACGAATGCAGTCGCGAACTGGGTGCGCGCGCCAATCAGTCCTGAACCGGCGATAAGGCCGAAGCCGATACTGACAACGAAGAACCCACGTGCAACGGCGGTCTCCCAAGGCGCGCCAATGATTGCGACCACCAAAGTCAACGCTGCGATGCCAGCTGACATGCGACCGATGTGACGGGGGATCACCAACCGTTCTCCTGCGCCTCGTGGAACCAGACGTTGAAGGTCTGGTCGCCGGTGAGGTCGAGGTTGGTGAGTCCCGCGAGGCACGCGATGACGGCTGCACAGGCAACCAAACCGGCGGCCGTCCTCCAGTGATTGTCTCGTGAAGTGACGCGCGTCGCGATCATCTGGCTGATCATGTAGACGGCGGCACCCGCAAGGAGATAGACCGCAGGGAAGGCGAAATACGCGGCGCGAGGTAGCCGGAACTGGGGCGAGAATGCGATTGCGGGTAGCAGTGTGCCCGCGAGAATAGCTAAGGCCCAGTCGCGCGATCTGCGGGGTGATGCGAAGATACCGATGATCGCGAGGATCCACCAAGGGTAATAGAACGCGCCGACGAGGAGGCCCCTGATTGACCCGGCATGGAACTGCCAGCGCAGCGCCCATCCACCTTCCGAGATGATCCGCAGCCAGATCCGGATCGCGCCACCCGCCAGGTCATTGTTCCCACCACTGAATCGCAGGCCAAGCAGGGTCTCGCCAATAACCTGCCACGCGGTCACGATTGCGAATGCAGCAGCCGATACCGCGACCAGGGATCGTACTCGCATCCTTGGACCTCCAAAGATCCAGGTGGTCAGGAGTAGGGGAATGTGTCCGAAGTACAGGAGTCCCGCGATGCCTGTCATCCAAGCCGACCCGAGGATGGCTACCCAGCGTTCGCGCCTCGCCTGGATGAGCGACCACAGGCTCAGGCGGTCAAAAAGCACCAGCCCTGTCACGAAGGCGCCGAACGCAGCTGGGTGGGCTTGCGGGGCTGTGCTCATGAAGATGAACCCCTGACCGGTAGCCACCATGACTGAAGCAATTTCGCCGGTCCACGTCTGGGGCCACCTGTGACGCCCGAGCCACCAGACACCGATCGCGCTTGCGTACCATCCGGCCAGGTTCACAACGGCAAACGCCCAGTATGAGCCGAGCGGGCGTTGCAGCAGGGAAGCCAGCCACACGTGACCAGCGCGCCGGTCGAACTCTCCCGATATTGATGGTCGTTCGGCGGTGAACAGTCCGACGAGGTTCAATAGGAACAGACCGTCACCTTGGGCAGGGTGTCCGTCAAGAACGGTCGCGTACCCATCAGCGGCGGTCCAGTCTTCCATGCCTGCCTCGGGCCGGCTGCTAGCCAGGAAGCCATTTCGCTCGCCCCCGTGGGTACCCCATTCCGCGATGCAGATCAGCGCGAGAAGGATTGCGAAACCCCAATCGCGCTTACCAGCGCGAAAGCCGGAGGATCCGACTGGTGGATCCGGTTCCACGAGTTCTGGGTCGGGAGCGAACATGCGACGTACGCCTGGAATGACGGATCCAATGGACAGCATCGCGTAGACGGAGACCCACATCGTTGCCCAAAGTGACACAGCAAGGTCAAGAAGTAGCGCCAGCGTGCTCACAGAGTCGTCGGGTCTGACTGCATTGATCGCGAAACCCGCGATGGCAAACGCGCAGGCCCCGGCAGCGAGGTCTCGTCTAGGCCCGAGGGGCTGCCGGTTCTGGAAGTTCATCCGGGTTCGATCTTGAAGAGTTGTCAGGTGCGTGCGCGGTGCAGTCATTACCCTGAACGGGTCGCGACGTGTCCTGATGTCTGCGACCTGTCAGTTCCATTTTTGGGGGCTATCGCGTTTGAATCACCCACACTGCCCTCAGTACCACGCTCCAAACACATGGCCGCCGGGGCCCTCGAGACGTAGTTCGATCTGGAAACGCCCCTTCCGGGTTGCCCACGGCGAGGTCCAAGACGCGCCGTCGAAGAACTGGCTACTTTCCAGTCCCGCAGTGGGCCGGGCCGTGATGGTGCCGCAGATCTCGAGAGGCTTTGTCGCCCGGTTATCGGGTCTGACTTGGATGTCCAGGGCCGGCGAGCCGCTGAACAGGTCTCTCGGGACGGGTATTCGGTAGAAGCCGACACTTTCGGGCTGTGGTCGTGGCCCGAACATCTGCGAGGGGTTGAGCGCACCGATTGCCGAGCCGTTGACCGTCAGGACAAGTGTCTCGGGTGGTTCCAGTCGACCACGGGCGCAAACGTAGATGAACGGTTGTCCGTCCGACACCCAACCTTGGTGCCACTGGCGGGTCCCGTACGGCGGGATGATGCGATGCGCCACTTCCTGTCGGCTGTCGTCGATGATCTGACCCCAAAGCGTGGATGGCGGGTCGGCGACCGGACGGGCGATCACGTTCATGGCGATGCTTGCAGCCAAGTAGGTCGATGCGCCGGCCAATTGCACAACCGGGGCGGACCGGCCGGCAATGACAAGTGCGCCAATCCCGAAGATGATGGCGAAGGTCAATCGCGAGACAATCGCCTCGAATGTCGGTGCAACCAATTGAACGGCGATTGCGGCTACGGTGATGCCTCGGGCCACTGTGACTAGCCGTGGGTTCCAGCCCGTGCTGTCGATGCGAGGATCGATCACCATTCGGTTCCCAGCGCGTAGTGGAAGTTCACGGCGAACCGAAGTGACCCGGTGATCAGGTCGCGGTTGGTGACCGTCGCAAGGGCAATCAGAAGGGTCAAGACGACCGCGAGGTACACCGTACGTCTTGCGGCACCATTTCCAAAACCGAAGGTGGAAATCATTCGGGAACCTAGTTTCGCGACTTCGTCGATGCCGACGGCGACGAGGAGAAGCATTCCGGGATACGCGAAGAAGGCCACGCGGGGAAGCTGGAAGCGCGTGGTGAAGAGCAGGGCCGGCGCGAATGCGGCGATCAGGACGACCATGGCCCAGTTTCGAGCGATCCGTGGCGATTTCCACCATCCGATCGCCGCCAGGATCCACCACGGGTACCAGAACGCGCCGATGAGCACTCCTCTAGGCGACGAAAAATGGCCCCACGATGCGATATCTTGCAGGCCACCCCGCAGCAGCGACATCCAGTTGACCAGTGCCTCACGTGAGAGGTCATTGTTGCCCCCGGTGAAGGAGAGGCCCAGCGAGGTGCCTACCAGCTCCCAACCGGTCAGAGGCACGATGGTGACCAGCGTGGCCGCTGCCATTCCCCGCCAGTGTGTCCGTATTGGTGTTGCCAGCCAGACGAATAGCAGGAAGGGGATGTGAACGAAGTAGATCAGCCCTCCCGCACCGGTCGCCCAGCCGAGGCGAATGGCACTCTGGAGTGAGCCACGTTGAGGCCCGTCGAACAGCTTTGCGTGGACGACGAGCAGAAGTGCGAACGCACCGTACGCGACGGCGTGTCCCTGGGGTGCGGTCCCCATGAAGATGAACCCCTGGCTTGTTGCGACAAGTGCCGAGCCTACCAGTCCGACGCTTGTCCCTGGCCAGAAGCGCGATCCCAACCAAAATAGAGAGAGGGATGCCGTGCCCCAGGCCAAGAGGTTGGCAACCGCGAACGCCCAATAGGTTCCAAAAGGCCGTTCGAGGAGTGCCACGAGGTACAGGTGTCCCGCGCGGCGATCCATCTCACTGGGTTCGGGTGCGGCGTCACCTGTAAACATCCGCAGCATCGGGAGCAGGAAGGTCCCGTCGTTCTGCGCAATGTGGCCATCAAGGATCATGGCGTATCCGTCCGCGGTCAGCCAAGTGTCCTCGTTGGCCTCGGGACGGCTACTTGCAAGGAACGGGTTCCGGTCGTCGCGGTGCAAGTACCACTCAAGACTGCAGAGACAAAGCACTCCCACGAGCATCAGCGCTGTGAGGGGATTGACGATCCCATTCCGTGTGGGTTCGGGATGCCGGTGGGTGCCGACAGACGGCGCATCGGTTTCACGCATCTTGAAGCTGGAGACGGCGGTTGAAATGGCAATGAAGAGGAACGAAAGCGACGCGGCCAAACCGGTGGCGATGTCGGCAAGGGCGCTCCAGTCGGCGAGATAGTCAGCAATCGGAAGCGCGTATATAAGGAAAACGGAAATTCCGATTGCCAACGCGACCGATGCGAGCTCCTTGCGGAATCGAAAGACTCCAGGGGAGTTGGACAGACCTGTAGTTCTCACGACCGAAAATCCGGCCCATGAGTGCTAACGGCGTGTGACATCACTAGCCGACGAACCACTGGCAGGCACTTCACGGAATACCTGGGCATGGAGTACGCACCCAGATGGGGCGCAGTGCGTACGGTGCCGGAACGGTCCTTGTGACGTCGCGTCATTATTGTCCTGAGGTGATAACGGATTGGACAGGAACGATACCGCCGCACGCGACGAAGAGAGGCTTCCGCCGAACATTCGGCCGCCAATCACCATCCCAGGGTTCTTCTTTGGAGGCTACGAATGTTCCACCCAGCTGGATCGTCACGGGGTGAGGCGGAATCTCGTCGCTGAGACCCAGCATGATCGATTTCTCGATGAAGATCTCGCGGGTGCGCGTGATCTCGGGATCGTGGTCCTTCGGGAAGGGATTGCTTGGGACCGCGTTGACGATGGAGGGACCATTGACCTTGCGCCGGTCCGGACGATCCGTGACGCGGCCTTACGCCACGGTCAACGAATTATCTGGGATCTGTTCCATTACGGGTATCCGGAAGACCTCGACCCATTCAACGAGGGATTCGCTGACCGGTTCGCTCGGTACGCGTCTACCGTGGCCCGCTACCTGGTGGGCCTGGATGGACCCGGACAGTGGTACACGCCCATCAACGAACCGAGCTTTCTCGCCTGGGCCGCCGGCGAGGTTGGATGGTTCGCACCATATGGAAAGGAGCGTGGCTACGAACTCAAGATGAAGCTGGCGAAGACGGCAATCGTGGGCATGGAGGCAATCCGGGCCGTCGATCCTGAGGCGCGGTTCGTGAACGTTGATCCGGTGTGCCATGCGGTAGCTCCGAGTGATGCGCCCGAACTCGCCGCCGAGGCTGCCGAGTTCACCGGTTACCAATGGCAGTCCTGGGACATGCTTGGCGGCCTCGGTTGGGTGGATCTCGGGGGGCGGCCAGACTTCCTCGATGTCATTGGGGTGAACTACTACCTCACTGGACAGTGGGAACACCGGCGAGGCGGACATCTGGCGTTTGACGACCCTCGGCGGCGGCCTTTCCGGGAAATGCTTGGAGAGGTGGCAACGCGGTATCCGGGGCATCCGATCCTGATTACGGAGACCGGTTGTTGGGGAGACCTGAGGGTCCCGTGGCTCAAGATGATTGCCGAGGAGGTGCGGGCGGCCGTGGAAAGCGGCATTCCTATCGCTGGGGTCTGCTTCTACCCGTTGGTCGACATGACCGAGTGGCACGAGCGGCACTGGATGCATTTCGGTTTCTGGGATATGGAAGAACGCGATGGACTTCTCTGTAGAACGCCGTTCCTGCCGATCCACGAGGCACTCGCCACTGAACGAGCCCGAACGGCCATTGCGAACGAAAATCCACAATTTCCACCCAATATCGGCCAATATCGCAAAAAGGCTTGACAGCCGAAAACCGGACTAGCTACCATAGAAGGGTCGCCAACGCGGGAACGTGAAGGCGAAGCGGGATCGGGAGGCCGGAAACGGACTCTGGGGCGCGGAAGGCAACATGCCAAACCGTTCCCGCCAGTCAAGGCGCGAATGCAGTCTTGAGAGGCGCGGTCCGGCTGCCGGAGCCATCCGGGGGCCGAACGCAGAGACGCGCGCACCTTCACAACTGAAGCGTGGAAGGAAGCAATGCTTCCAAAGGCATCGCAAGATGCATCTGACAGCATCTGTCAGGGTATGAGAGCGTTCTCGGCATTGCGCCGAAGAACAGCTGAGTTCGGTTGCACAGAACTTGAACTCCGTCCAGTGGGACGGGGGCAGTTGTTATGGAGAGTTTGATCCTGGCTCAGGATAAACGCTGGCGGCGTGCCTTACCAATGCGAGTCGAACGAGGTCAGACTTCGGTCTGGTTGAGTGGCGTCCGGGTGCGTGACACGTCGGTGACCTACCCATTTGTGGGGAATACCCTGCCGAAAGGTGGGCTAATACCGCATACGATCCCTTCGTCGCAGAAGGGATGAAAGCTCGCAAGGGCGCTGATGGAGGGGCCGGCGGCCTATCAGCTAGTTGGTGGGGTAAAGGCCTACCAAGGCAACGACGGGGAGCCGATCTGAGAGGATGAACGGCCACAGTGGGACTGAGATATGGTCCACAGCCCTACGGGGTTTAGCATGGAGGAATCTTGCGCAACATCCGACAGGATGGCGCAGCAACGCCGCGTGGGGGATGAAGCCGTTTGCGGTGTAAACCCCTGTTGCTCGGGAAGAAGTACCGTCGGGGAGAGCCTGACGGGAAGACGGTACCGGGCGAGGAAGCCCCGGCTAACTACGTGCCAGCAGCCGCGGTAAGACGTAGGGGGCGAGCGTTATCCGGATTTATTGGGCGTAAAGCGCGCGCAGGCGGACCGCAGCAGTGGCGTGTGGAATCTCCCGGCTCACCCGGGAGGGGTCATGCCAGACGGGCGGTCTTGAGGCAAACAGTGGGTCGCGGAACGGGCAGAGTAGGGGTGAAATCCGTAGAGACTGTCCGGAACACCAGAGGCGAAGGCGGCGACCTAGGTTTGAGAAGCAGTCGCGAGACTGTCCTGACGCTCAGGCGCGAAAGCGTGGGTAGCGAACGGAATTAGATACTCCGGTAGTCCACGCCCTAAACGATGGCCACTCGGTGTCGGGGGTATCGACCCCCTCGGTGCCTTAGCTAACGCGGTAAGTGGCCCGCCTGGGGACTACGGCCGCAAGGCTAAAACTCAAAGGAATTGACGGGGGCCCGCACAAGCAGCGGAGCGTGTGGATTAATTCGATGCAACGCGAAGAACCTTACCCAGGTTTGACATGGCACTGGTAGGGAGGGGAAACCCGAACGACCCGCAAGGGAGGTGTCACAGGTGCTGCATGGCTGTCGTCAGCTCGTGCCGTGAGGTGTTGGGTTAAGTCCCGCAACGAGCGCAACCCCCGTCTCCAGTTGCGTTTTCTGGAGAGACTGCCGGGCGAACCCCGGAGGAAGGTGGGGATGACGTCAAGTCCGCATGGCCCTTACGTCTGGGGCGTCACACACGCTACAATGGCCGGGACAGTGGGCTGCGATCTCGCAAGAGCTAGCTAATCCCCCAAACCCGGTCTCAGTACAGATTGTCGGCTGCAACTCGCCGGCATGAAGGCGGAGTTGCTAGTAACCGCGCGTCAGCATAGTGCGGTGAATGCGTTCCCGGGCCTTGTACACACCGCCCGTCACACCACGAAAGCCGGCAAGACGCGAAGGCGCTGGGCCAACCCCTCGGGGAGGTAGGTGACGAGCGTCGGGTTGGTGATTGGGGTGAAGTCGTAACAAGGTAGCCGTACGGGAACGTGCGGCTGGATCACCTCCTTTCTTACGGAGTGCAGTGACCCCACCCGACCTAGTCGCGGTAGGAGGCTTCACGACTTCCAGGTCGATCAGAGCGACCGGCAGCCTCGGCTGCCCAGTACGTATCTGCCTGATCTCGCGGGCTCAGTCTCATGGCCTGCGCTTCCTTCCACGCTTCAGCGGTGGCGGTGACGTTAAGTTGCTGCGACCCAAGAGACGCCGGATCACTTTGTGGTCCGGCGTTGCACCTTGACAACCAGATATGACATGCGATGGTAGGTTTTTGCCACATCGCTGCCATCCGGTCCGACCCGCAGATGCGAGGCAACGAGACGGAGTTGGGCAGCAGGTGATGAGCGCACCGGTGCACAGCAGATGTGCCGGGCGTATGGTGATGATGTTGTTCGGACACTTCAACTGGTGTGACGCAACAACGGTTCGCAATGAGAAGGCAGATTGCCATTTTACGGGCAGACGGTGGATGCCTAGGCGCAGAGTGCCGATGAAGGACGGTGCAGGCCACGATAGGCCCTGGGTAGGCGCCAGCAGCCGATGATCCAGGGATTTCCGAATGGGGGAACCCGCGTGCGGTCATGCGCACGCATCCCGTATGGGAGGGGCACCGGGGGAACTGAAACATCTAAGTACCCCGAGGAGAAGAGATCACCGAGAGACCGGTAGTAGTGGCGAGCGAACGCGGTCAAGTCCAAACCGAGCGACGCTTAGTGGGTTCGCGCCCTATGCCCGCTTGGGGTTGTGCGGCTTGTTGGGGGGATCCCGCGAAGGTTCCCGCCTGGTTGGTGTATGTTGACGAGAACAGTCTGGAAAGGCTGGCCGAAGAGGGTGAAAGCCCCGTACTGGTAGTCGTACACACGGGTACAACAGGTTCGCGAGTACCACGGGGGAAGAGTAGCCCCGTGGGAAGCTGGGGCGACCACGCTCCAAGGCTAAGGTACGCTCTGCGACCGATAGGGAACGAGTACCGTGAGGGAAAGGTGAAAAGCACCCCGGCGAGGGGAGTGAAATAGTTCCTGAAACCGTCTGCCTACAGTCGGTACGAGGGCGGTGCCCGCAAGGGCTGCCTGAGTGCGTGCCTCCTGAAGAATGAGCCGGCGAGTGGATCGGCGTCGCCAAAGGCTAAGGACGGTGGACGTCTGGAGCCGTAGCGAAAGCGAGTGCGAATAGCGCGACTAGGTGGCGTCGATCCGACCCGAAACCGGGTGAGCTACCCATGGGCAGTGTGAAGGTTCGGTAACACGAACTGGAGGCGCGGACCCACCAATGTTGCAAAATTGGGGGATGACCTGTGGGTAGAGGAGAAATTCCAATCGAACCCGGAGATAGCTGGTTCTCCCCGAAATGGATTTAGGTTCAGCCCGATGAGTTGACACCCGTAGGAGGTAGGGATGCTGGATGTGTGCGGGCCCTTGGCGGGTACCAAATGCAACCAAACCGCGAATGCCTACGGGTGCGAGTCGGAGTGAGACGGTGGGTGCGAAGATTCATCGTCGAGAGGGAAACAGCCCAGACCGCCAGCTAAGGGCCCCAAGTGCAGGCTTTAGTGGTAAAGGAGGTCGGTGTGCATAGACAACCAGGAGGTTGGCTTAGAAGCAGCCACCCTTTAAAGAGTGCGTAACAGCTCACTGGTCGAGTGCACCGGCGCCGACAATGTAACGGGGCTAAGCCTGCCCCCGACGCTGCGGGTGTAGTCATTTGATTACGCGGTAGGGGAGCGTTCCACGGGCGTTGAAGGTAGATCGTGAGGACTGCTGGAGCGCGTGGAAGTGCGAATGCCGGCATGAGTAGCGTATTGACCGTGCGAACCGGTCACACCGGAAGCCTAAGGGTTCCTGAGGACGGTCCATCCACTCAGGGTTAGCCGGGCCTAAGCCAAGCCTAGTAGTAAGCTAGGGTAGGCGATGGACAACGGGTTGATATTCCCGTGCCACCATTAGATCGTTTGACCGATGCGGGGACCCGGTAGGTAGTTGCCCGCGAATCGTTGGCTTGTTCGTGTAAGCCTGTGACGCGCTGGGGAGCGAAGTTCTTCCTGGCTAAGGGTGAGACCCTGAGCGTGAGAGGGGATGCCGAGAGTGCGGCTTCGGCCAATCTCAAGGGGTAACGGGCCACGCCGGCAAGAAAAGCCGCTAGGGAGATCTTTTGGTGCCCGTACCGCAAACCGACGCAGGTAGGCTGGGATGAAGGTCCCGAGGTGAACGGGAGACCCTCAGCGAAGGAACTCGGCAAATTGGCCCCGTACCTTCGGAAGAAGGGGCGCCACTTGGTGTGTAGGCCCTCGCGGCTCGAAGCACCTGGGTGGTCGCAGGGAACTGGCTCAACCGACTGTTTACCAAAAACACAGGTCTCCGCGAAGTCGTAAGACACCGTATGGGGGCTGACGCCTGCCCGGTGCCAGACGGTTAAGAGGAGGGGTTCACGCTCTGAATCGAAGCCCTGGTGAACGGCGGCGATAACTATAATCGTCCTAAGGTAGCGAAATTCCTTGTCGGGTAAGTTCCGACCCGCACGAATGGCGTAACGAGTTGAGCGCTGTCTCCGCTGAGGACCCGGCGAAATTGCAGTGCCCGTGCAGATTCGGGCGTCCTGTGGCAGGACAAAAAGACCCCGTGGAGCTTTACTCCACCTTGCCATTGCGCCGCGACCGTGCATACGTAGGATAGGTGGGAGGCTTTGAAGGAGCGCTTTTGGGCACTCTGGAGCCGACGGTGAAATACCACTTTTGCGTGGCTGTGGCGCTCACGCGTTGAGCTATATCGCTAACGCGGACCCTGGCAGGCGGGGAGTTTGACTGGGGCGGTCGCCTCCCAAACAGTAACGGAGGCGCCCAATGGTCTTCTCAGCGCGGATGGTAACCGCGCTCCCTAGAGTGTACGGGCAGAAGAAGGCTTGACTGTGAGGCGGACGTGCCGAGCAGGTGCGAAAGCAGGGCCGAGTGACCCTACGTCCCCTAGTGGACGGGACGTGGATTAACGGATAAAAGCTACCCCGGGGATAACAGGCTTATCCTGCCCAAGAGTTCACATCGACGGCAGGGTTTGGCACCTCGATGTCGGCTCGTCGCATCCTGGGGCTGTAGTCGGTCCCAAGGGTTGGGCTGTTCGCCCATTAAAGCGGTACGCGAGCTGGGTTCAGAACGTCGTGAGACAGTTCGGTCTCTATCCGCCACAGGCGTTGGATACTTGACCGGAGCGGTCCCCAGTACGAGAGGACCGGGACGGACCAACCGCTAGTGCGCCAGTTGTCTCGCCCGAGGCATCGCTGGGTAGCTACGTTGGGAAGCGATAAGCGCTGACAGCATCTAAGCGCGAAGCGCACCGGAAGATGAGGTATCCCTGCAGAGGTGGGTAACTGCTTCTGTGAGAGTCCCCCTGGAGATCACAGGGTTGCTGGCCGGCAGGTGTAAGCACAGTAATGTGTTCAGCCAAGCCGGACTAATGGACGATGGGCTTTGTGTCTTTTCTTGTGGACCAGCTTCAGACTGGTTGGGTTCCGGCAACACTCTCCATACCCCGGCTCATCTGGGGTGGCCGACATCGCATGTCGTCTGGTTCGCTTCGCCTCACCGTCATCGGTGAGGCGTTTTGCGTTGTGTCCCAGTTCGAGGCTGGGTCTCTCCATCTCGCCGCACGGTAGACTCACTTCACGCGGAAGTGGTGGAATGGCAGACACGCAAGTCTTAGGAACTTGTGCCTCCCAAGGCGTGCGGGTTCGACTCCCGCCTTCCGCACCAAGTCCAGGCACGGCGCTGGTTTCGGTTAGTTGAAGACGTGACCCACGCCGTCGCCCCTGGCAACTGATTTCTTGCTGATCTCTTCCAGTTGGTTTGCAACTAGGCGCTCGCGTTTGAGATGTTCTTGAACTTTCAAGAGCCGGGTTGACGCGTCAGGGATTTCCAAGAGTTCCTGACGGTCTGCGACGTTCGCTGTGGGCAAGATGCGCGCGGCGAAATAGGAGAGCGCAATCGGCTCACTGGGGATCGCCTGGGCAATACGTCCTAGCTGTTCCGTTCGGATTTCATCCGTGGTCGTTGCGCTGATGAGTGTGGCGAGCAGGCTCCGAAGCTCCACTATGGTCTTGGTTGCAATGGCACCGCTCGTCGCTGAGGTGTCGGCCGGGCCGAGGCGGCCGGATCGGGCGCCGGTTTCGTTGAGGATTGTGACTGAGGCCGTGTGGTACGAGCGGTCGTTCTGGTGGGACTCCACTTGGAACCGTTCGCGTCCAAGGCACATGATGTCGTACCGTCCGTCTGGATAGGGGCGAGTGTCCACAATGTGGGCAATTGTCCCTATCGAGTGTATGCGCGCCGTATCTTGGTTCGTTGTGTCTTGGTTGATCAGGATCACTCCGAAGCTGCGGTCCGTTTCCAGACATTCCCTGACCATGTCCCGGTACCTCTCTTCGAAGATGTGGAGTGGTAGGGGCGCGTCCGGGAAGAGGACGAGGTTCAGAGGGAAAAGCGGCAGTCCGACTCGGTACATCGTGGTTGTCTTCCTGCGGGTTTACGCAAGTTTCGCACGTTTCCTCTCGGTGTTCGTTGGCTCGGTTCATGATCCGAGATGCTTGTATCGGGTTCAGCAAAGGAGGATGTCATGCGCGGTGCGCCGGATGGATCTGCGGTTCCGCCCGACCTTGGTAGGTACAGGCGTGAATTGGCGGCGATGATCCGCACTGGGTCGGCGGGTGCGTATCGTGACTTCTTGCGTGAGTGGTCTGACTTGCATCAGCGCGGTGTCGCCGACAGGCTCATCACGATGGATGATGCGTCGCTCATGGTTCGGATTGCGCGGATGGCGTTGAGTGACCAGACCCTCTCGGACACTCATGAGTGGGCACGTTCGGTTTTGGTTGAGGCTGGGGTGACTGGGCCGATGCTCGCTCCCGGGGCCCCAGAGGGTCGGGCTTCCCAGTTGCAGGCTTCAAAGGTCAGGTCTGGACCTAGGGTGTTGCCACAGGCCCGGCGTGCTGTCAGGATGCGCGTGGCGCGTCCGCCACGGTTGGCCAAGTCCGACGATCAGGCTTGAAACTGCCAATAGCGGTGTGGTCTGGCCTGTTCTCGTTTCCGGGAGAGATAGAGCGCGTTGGTAGACTCGCAGGACGCTGCGCCGACGTCCTTCATGGGCAGGTGTTCGTGAAGGGTCAGGTGCGATGGTTCGTTGGGCGAGTTGCAATGAGATGTTCGAGGGATGGGACATCGCTTCGCAGTTGGGGTGTCTCGCTTCGCTCGGCTATCAGGGTGTAGAGATTGCGCCCTTCACCATGGCTGCGCGGGCCAGTGAGATTCCGTCCGCCCGCCGGCGTGAAGTACGGACTGAGGCTGCGCGGCTTGGATTGACCGTGACCGGTTTGCACTGGTTGCTTGCCGGGCCGGCCGCAGAGATTGAAGGCTGGCACCTGACTGACCCCGATCCGGGTGTGCGTGCCAAGACAGTGGCGTACATCGGGGAGCTGGCGTCCCTATGCGCTGACCTCGGCGGGGGTGTGCTGGTCCTTGGGTCACCCCGTCAGCGGTCCACCACCGGTGGTCTGTCGGTAGCAGAGTCCACGAAACTCCTGGTGTCTTCCCTTGCGGCGGCACTGCCCGCGGTCGCGGCGGCGGGGGTGACGCTTTGCCTCGAGCCGCTTCCGGCTGCCGAGACAGATGTCATCAACTCCTGCAATGAATCGCTCGCGGTCATAAGGGAACTGGACCACCCGAATCTCCGACTGGTCCTGGACGTGAAGAGCCTTGCAGCCGAGAGTCGTGTCAGTGGTGAACCAATTCCAGAAATTGTCCGCCGAGTTGGTCGGTCAGTTGAGTACGTGCAGGCGAACGATGAAAACCGGGGTCACCCAGGTTCTGGTCTGGTTGACTTTGTACCAATCATGGCTGCCTTGAAGGCAATCGACTACGACGGATGGATATCGATCGAACCATTCGATTTCCGTCCGGGTCCGGAGACGATCGCTCGCGAGAGCATTGCGTATTTGAAAGAGTCGTGGGCCACGGCCGAGGCGTCGGAAGGTGCAGTTCATGGAACCGCTTGAGTTCATCGTTCGCGCGGGTCCACACGCCCGTGTTGCCTGTCCGGTATGGGTGCAACTTCCCGTGCCACCGGCACCCGCTCCCACGCTTCGCTTATTTGATGATGTTGGCAATGAGATCCCATGCCAGTCTGAGACGTCAGGGGTCAGCGCGGATGAGCGTCTTCTCCTCGCATTCATTGTGCGAGACCTAGAGGCCCATGCGTCGCGACGCTATCGGTTGGAGACCGGGCCGCCGATTGCTCCAGTGGTCGAAGATGTGCCACCGGAATCGAGTGGTGCAGAGGCTGTCGCGGGCCCACCTGATGCTGCTTCCGTGGTTGAGGTTGTTCCTGGCGCCGATGCTCAGGCGTCAGGCGCACTTGCCGGCGCAGAGACTTCGCCAGTACGGGGCGAAGACGCCAGTACCGTTGAGGCTGTCGAGGACGCACCAGATCAGGCCGTCGAGGTGCCACGCGTGCCTCGGGAGAAGCTTCCTGGTGTAGCGCTTACGGAACTCCCTGATGGTGAACTTGCCATCGATATCGAAGGGGACCACTTCACGTCCTACAGGTTCAGTGCGGATGGGCAGCGTCCGTACTTCCATCCCTTGGTTGGCCCCACCGGGCAGTCAGTCACTCGTGCGTTCCCGATGGAAGAGGGTATCGAGGGCGAGACCAGCGATCATCCCCACCACCGGGGCATGTGGACGGCGCACGGCGACCTGAACGGTCACGACAACTGGCTTGAGGGGTACGGAAAGGCGACTATCAGGCACTCCGGCTTCTCGCGCCTCGTCTCCGGGCCGGTCTACGGATCGTTTGATGCGGGAAGCGAATGGATTGACCGATGGGGATCCATCGCCATGACTGATACGCGCCGCGTGACCGTATTCAACGTCGGACCGAATGAGCGACTCGTTGAGTACAGCGTCAGGTTCAGCGCGAGCCACGGCCAGGTGACGATGGGTGACACGAAGGAAGCAGGCATCGTGGCCATCCGGGTTGCAACGAGCATGGATGGGCCGACCAAGGCGAACCCGGACGGGGCTGGCCGCATCGAGACCAGCGACGGGGCTATCGGCGAGGATGAGGCTTGGGGACGCCGTGCGTCCTGGTGCGATTACTCAGGGCCAGTCGCAGGTCACGTGGTTGGGGTTGCGATCATGGACCATCCCACGAACCCGCGATTTCCGACCCACTGGCACGTGCGCAACTATGGCCTGATGACCGTGAACCCGTTTGGCCTGCACGACTTCTATGGTGACACCGATGCACACCGGGGTGACTTCATCATTCCGCCGTACGAATCGCGCGTTTTCCGTTATCGCATTCTCATCCACCGGGGAGATGTGGTCGCCGGGTCCGTGCGAGATCGCTATCACGACTTTGCCAATCCCCCGACGGTGGAGTTGTGCTGAATGGAACCGGTTTCGATCGTTGAGGCGTCCGGTTTCCTGAGACCGGCTGTCGCTCGGCACACGCTACTCGTCCCTGCAGTAGTTCCAGCCGGCGTCGACCGCCTCGACCTTCGGGTCACCTTTGAGCCTTCACGGGTGAACGGCATCCGGAACCTGGTTACGTTGGCGGTCTTCGAGCCAGATGGCATCTGCCGTGGCGCGGCCCACCGACATGAGCCGGCACAGGCTGTGACCGTTGCTGATCGGGGATCGACCGTCGGGTTTGTTGACGGGCCGGTTGTTGCGGGCGAGTGGACCGTTGCGATCGATGTCCATTGTGTTGTTCCGTCCGATGTTGGAGGTGTCCGCTACACATTTGCGGTCACTGGTTCGTTGGGTGCGGAACCGATCGCGGATGCCAGCTTGATTTCGTCGATTCCGCCGCGTGGGACAGTTGCGCCGGCCGAACCTCCTGTAGTGATCGACACCATCCGCGATGGGGGCCCCCGGTGGCTGAAGGGTGACCTACACATCCATTCGGATCACTCGGATGGACGCTGGACGGCCGAAGCGATCGTCGACCACGTGCGACGGTTCAGTCTGGACTTCGTGGCACTGACAGATCACAACACCGTCAGTGGCACGCGCCATCTCCGCGAGGCGCTAAGAGCGGCGGGGCTTGCAACCGTGGTCATCCCCGGCATGGAACTGACGACGTTCTTTGGTCATGCCAACGTGTTGGGAGTTGAGGACTGGGTGGATTGGCGTACCGTCCCTCCGGGCAGTGATGTAGTCCCGGTTGGCGATGCCGAGGGGGTTGAGGTTGGTGAGGATGACCATGCGCTGACGTACACCGTCCATCGGCCAACCCGAACGATGGCCGAGACAGCGAGCGCCGTCCAGTCCCAAGGTGGACTGTTTGTCGTGAACCACCCGCGGTCAGCGGGCTACCCGATGTGCACAGGGTGCCACTGGGACTTTGACGATGCGCCCTCATACACCAATGTGATTGAGGTCATGAACGGCGATTGGCCTCGTCGACAGAATGACGACGCCATGACCCTCTGGGACAAGTGGCTCGCGCTTGGGTGGAGGGTCCCGGCGACCGCGGGCAGCGACGCACACGCGGCTCCGCTTCACGCCGACCGCGTTGGGTTCACCTACGTGCATGCGATCCCGGACACGGCCGGGATCCTGGCGTCGGTGAAGGCTGGACGATCGTTTCTCTCCCGCGGGCCTCATCTCGCGTGGCAGTCACCCGGTCCGGGAGAGGCAGTTCCCCGTAACGCCGCTGAGGTTGCCATAGAGGTGCGTGGTGCGCCGGCCGGAAGCGAATTGAGGCTGGTGCGTGACGGACAGGCCGTGGATATGCGTCCGGCACCAACCGATGACACGGTCGTGACGTACGCGCTGCGGTCCCGTCCTGCTGAAGGTACCTGGTTCCGGGTGCATCTGGTGCGTGCGGGAACCACCGAGTTGCTCGCGATCACGAATCCCGTGTGGGTCGGTCGTTAGGCAGATACAGACCCGGTAACCCCGTGTGTGATTAGCGCCGGGATCCCATGACGGCGTTGTAGGCGTCGACCGTGGCTTCGGCGATCCGTGCCTGCGTGAAGTTGGCATGAACCCGGTCGCGACCGCGACGCACGAGATCCTGCCTAAGCGCATGGTCGTCTCGCAGGCGACGCAGACACGATGCCAGGGCTGTGATGTCACCCTCGGGAAAGACCAATCCTGCATCGGCGATCAAGTGCGGGATCTCACCCGAATCCGATCCGACGACGGCGACATCGCAGGACATTGCCTCGATCAACATGCGCCCGAATTGCTCTTTCCACTTCACGGTAGAGAGTGATGGCAGTACGGCGATGTCCAGTCGGGACGCAAACGCCGGCACCTCGTGCGACGGTACACCCGGCACGATGCGGAAACGGTCACCAAGTCCACGTTCCGCCGCGAGGGCGCGCAGTCGGTTCTCCTCTGGCCCCCACCCCAGAATTTCCAGGCGGGTGTCGTCGCCCAGTGAGGCAACGGCTTCCACGAGGAGATGAACCCCCTTGAAGGCGTGAAGTCGCCCTGAGAACCACCCGACCGTAAATGGCTGACCAGACGAACGTTCGGGATTGGGGCGGAAGAGTTCCGGATCAACGCCGAACTGAGGTATGACCCAAGCGGGTCCCGCATAGCCTTTGGCACGAAGTACCTCGACGGCGTCACGGTTGCCCGCCAATGCACCCCCGATGTTCCGGTACACATACTGTTCGATGAGGCGGAAGGGCAGGGGGTAGGCGCGGTTCAGGTTCTGCCAGGTGAAGAAGAGCGTACGCGCGCCGCTGCGCTGCGCTAGCCAAAGCGCGTGCGCGGTAGCGACGTTATAGGGTTCCTCATCAATGTGGATCAGGTCTGGTCGCGCCTCGCGGACCAGCGTCGCCAGTCCGGGATAGAAGTGGAAGTGGAAGTGGCCATTGAAGGCCATGGGGGTCTCAACAAGGCGATATCCATTGGTGTGCCTTCGTTCCAAAGGCACCCGGCGTCCGGCGTCGTCCCGCCAGTACGGCGGCACGATGACGGTGAGGTCAACGCCGCGTGAGGCAATCTCCTCGAGTTTCTTCTGGTACGCCCCGGCAATGCATGCCTTCGAGATCATCAGGACCCGCATGGATCTCTCCTGACCCGGGGCATCGCTCGTTGGTCGGTATACGGGCGAGGACGTCGCATGATGATCACGGTGCGCGTCCGGAGACGCTTCGTGGCTTGTGTGCGTCGATTGCCGCTCGGTACGCATCGAAAGTCAAACGGGCGCAGTCCTCCCACGTGAAGCGTGCTGCCTGCCTGGGGCCACGTATCGCGAGGTCATTTCGTAGACCCTCGTCCCGCCAGATCCGGCCGAGGATGGTTGCGAGTTCTCCGGGTGCATCCGGGTCGAACATGATGGCGGCTTCACCCATCAGTTCGGGAAGGGATGTTCGATTGGCGCAGATAACGGGCGTGCCGGCCTGCAGCGCTTCTAGAGGGTCTAGGCCAAACCCTTCGTAGGTCGATGGGAAGACGAATGCCGTCGCCAGCTGCATCAGGGCAGCCTTGTCCTCTTCGTCGATGAAGCCCGGAAAGTGGACGGTGCCCTGCAACCCGGCGTCAATGACCTTCCGCCGGATGTCTGGAAAGAGGTTTGGCCTTCGCCCCGGGTGGGGTACCCGCCCGGCAATGACCAGATGGACACCAGTGGAAGGGTCCAGGGACGCGACGGCATCCACTAATCCGGTGAGGTTCTTTCGTACGTCAAAGCCTCCAAGGTAGAGTAGGAAGCGTTCAGGAAGGCTGTACTTGCCCCTCACGGCTTCACGTACATGGGTTGACACGGGCAAACCGAGGTGCGGGTCGACGCCTAGGTAGATCGTCCGTACCCGTTCCGGTGCGATGCCAAGCAGTCTGACGATGTCGCGTCTGGATGCTTCGGAATCGGCCAACACAAGCGTCGCCGCGCGCGCACCGGCGCTGACCAGACGGTTGTAGAGGGCGACCAGTGGCGTGGTGACGTAGGCGGGCATGACCAACGGAATCAGGTCATGGATGGTGACTACCGTTGGGATGCCTTGGGTGATGACCGGAGACCCGAAATACGGCACGTGCAAGCAGTCCGCTTTGGTCCGGCGCGCTGCCAGGGGAAAGGTCAGTTGTTCCCAAATGACCTTTCGAAGGTCGTTCGGCAGCCGTCGGGTAGCAATCGCCGCTGGGAACGGGGCGACCGTCGGTTGCGTACCAAATGCCGGTGGCTGTGGCCGGGTGGTGTGATCGGAAATGAAAGGACGCAGCGAGAGGTCGGCACCTAGGCGTTCGGCTGCGCCGATGAGGTGCGAGACATACTGACCGCTGCCGGTCGCCGGATGGGCAAGGAAGTGACCGTTGAGCGCGACCACCCCCCGTCGCCCCGCTTGATCCAAAGACGCTTCGCCAGAGCCAGCCCGTCGCCCCGTCTGATTCATGGGCGCATTGCTTCCGCCGTCAACCACATCCGGGGGAACGGATGAACAGGGGCGGTCGCGTCAGGGTGGCGGGCACCACTCGGGTTGTGATGCCTCCCCACTCGAGTGCGCCTGACTACACGAAAATTGTTGTCAGGCGTGTGCGCCGCGGGTTGCGAGTTCGCGTTCGCGCTGTTCACGCACCTCAGTGGCGAATGCCTCGAGGGATTCGCCGTGCCGCTTGCTGGCGCGCCAGAAGGCAGCTAGCGCACGCGCTTCGGTGGTGCCGGTTGCCTGTGCGAAGTCGCGCACGGCATCGTGCACACCCGGGCCATCGGCCTCGCGTTCGATCTGGTTCAGTTCTTCCCGGAGGGTTGCAAAGAAATCGTATTCAGCCATCGTGTGAAACGTACCAGACGTGTGCCAATGCTGGTGGGAATGGTCGTCAGAACGGCAATGCCCCCGCATCCGCCTTCACGGATCGGGGGCACTGGGCCTACCCACCACCCTTCGCTTGACTGGTCGCAAGACGCTTCGTTTTGACGGATTTCAAGACGCTTCGCTTGACCCACCCCGTGGCCACGCCTGGTTTGATGAGGCGTGGCTCGTGGGGTCCGGATCGCGGTCAGGCCGACTGAGGTTGGGGGACCGGCGTGGTGATCGTGGCGCCATTGCCACTTCCGGGTTCGATCGCAAAGGTGAGGGATTTGCCATCGCTGGCAACGTCGACGGTGACGGCAGTTCCGGCCACGAGTTCGTTGGCGAGGGCCTTGCGAGCCAGTGCATTCTCGATTTCACGCTGCACCAGGCGCTTGAGAGGCCTAGCGCCAAAGGTCTCGTCGTAGCCACGTTCCAGAAGCCAGTCCGATGCTGCATCGGTGATGGTCAGGCCGATTTGCTTGGCTTCAAGGCGTGCGTGGAGGTCGCGGGCGATCTTGTCGACCACGTGGCGCAACTGCGGACGGGTAAGCCGGTTGAAGACGAGGATTTCGTCGATCCGGTTCAGGAACTCTGGCCGGAACGCCTTCTTCAGCGAGTCGAGGACACGGGTCCTCATCTCTTCGTAGCGCGAGTCATCGGTCCCGGTGCCCGTCGTCCGGAAGCCGAGCGGGCCGGCATGCAGGCTGATCCCGGATGTGCCGACATTGCTGGTCATGATGATGATCGTGTTGCGGAAATCCACGGTCCGCCCGTGCCCGTCAGTCAGGCGCCCGTCATCGAGGATCTGGAGGAGCGCATTGAAGATTTCCGGGTGCGCCTTCTCAACCTCGTCAAACAGGATGACCTGATACGGACGGCGCCGGACGGCCTCGGTGAGTTGGCCACCCTGGTCAAAGCCCACATAGCCTGGAGGTGAGCCAAAGAGGCGTGACACGGTGTGGGGTTCCATGTACTCGGACATGTCGAGGCGTAGGAGGGCATCATCGGCATCGAAGACGAACTCCGCGAGCGCTTTGGCAAGTTCGGTCTTGCCGACGCCTGTCGGACCGAGGAACAGGAACGTTCCGATGGGACGCTTGCCATCGCCAAGGCCCGATCGCGAACGTCGCAGGGCATCCGCGACGGCAATGACCGCCTCGTCCTGACCCACGACACGGCGGTGGAGCTTCGCTTCGAGGTCTAGCAGCTTGGTCGCCTCTTCGGAGTAGATGTTTGCCACCGGCACACCCGTCCACTTCGCAACGACCTCGGCAACATCCTGTGGGGTCACGACTGATTGCGAAGCCGGGCCGCCCGTGGTGGCTTGCCCGAGTTCCTGTTCAATGCTGAGCCGTTCCTGGCGCAGGCGCATCGCGCCTTCGTAATCGCGCTCAAGGGCGGCCTTGTCTTCCAGTTCATGCAACTGCCGGATGCGCGCAACGCGCCGGGGAGCGTCGGGATCCTTGGCGAACCCGCGCAGACGGACCTTGCTGCCGGCTTCGTCCATGACGTCGATGGCCTTGTCGGGCATGAACCGGTCGCTGATGTAGCGGTCGGCAAGGGTGGCGGCGGCCACGATGGCGTCGTCACCGATGACCAGGTCGTGGTGCTGTTCGTAGCGGGACTTCAGGCCACGAAGGATGTCGGTGGTGGTCGCCACATCCGGTTGCTTCACGTAAATCGGCTGGAAGCGTCGTTCGAGGGCGGGATCACGTTCGATGCGGGACCGGAACTCGTCGAGGGTGGTGGCGCCGATGGCGCGCAATTCGCCCCGCGCCAGGGCTGGCTTGAGCATGTTGGCCGCGTCCATCGCGCCTTCGCCACCGCCGGCACCGACGATCATGTGGAGCTCGTCAATGAAGAGGATCACCTCGCCGTTGCGCTGGCCGATCTCGCCGAGGACCGCCTTGATCCGTTCCTCGAACTCACCACGGAACTTCGACCCAGCGAGCAGTCCCGTGAGGTCAAGCGCCAGGACCTTCTTGTTCTGCAGCGGCTCGGGTACGTCACCGCTGGCGATGCGTTGGGCGAGGCCCTCGACAATGGCGGTCTTGCCGACACCCGGTTCCCCGATCAGGATCGGATTGTTCTTTGTCCGTCGCGCGAGGATCTCCATGGCGCGGAGAATCTCATCGTTGCGCCCGATCACTGGATCGAGTTTTCCATCTTGCGCCATGCGGGTCAGGTCAACGGTGTACTTCTCGAGGGTTCGGTACGTGCCCTCCTGATTCTGGTCGTCGATCGGGCGTTCGCCCCTGAGTTCCCTGAAGGCGCGCGTGGCGTTCTGGGCGTTCACGCCGGCGGCGTTGAGCATGTCGGCGCCTGGCCCGCCTTCCGCCAACGTGGCGAGGAAGAGGTGCTCCACCCCGATGAACTTATCTTGCTGCTGGTTTGAGGCGAAGATGGCCGCGTCGAGAATCCGCTTTCCGCGCCGACCAAGGAAGAGTTGTCCGGACGCTCCCTGGCGCGGTTGACGTCCAAGGTGGGCGCGGACCTGGCTTGCGATCGCCTGTGGATCGGCCTTCAAGGATGCAACGGCATCGACGACCGGACCGGCGTTGTCCAGAAGGGCAAGCAAAAGGTGTTCCGGTTCGACGGTTGCGTGCCCGAACTGGGTGACGATGGCCTGGGTGCGGGCCATGGCCTCTTGGGCCTGGCGGGTGAAACGCTCCATCGGGATCATGATTGGTTGCTACCTCACTTGTGTGATAACTTGAGTGCCCTGCACGCAAGTGAAGTATAGTGGCGAGATGTAGGGTTGTAAAGGGTAGGGTGCGATGAAGTTTGCGAACGCGGAGCACCGACCGGCATGGACAGCAGCACCGTCCGCGAGCGCTTCGTGCGCTTCTTCGAATCGCGGGCACACCTTTCGGCCTCCAGCTCGTCCTTGGTCGTGCAAGGCGATCCAAGCGTCTTGCTGACCAGTGCCGGGATGCAACAGTTCAAGCCCTTCTATCTTGATCCATCCCGTGCGCCATCGCGCCGGGCGGTCACCATCCAGAAGTGCATGCGGACAAGCGATATCGAAGAGGTGGGGGATGACACCCATCACACCTTCTTCGAGATGCTGGGCAACTTCGCTTTCGGCGCGGCTGACCATGGGGGCTACTTCAAGCAGGAAGCGATTGCCTTCGCGTACGACTTTGTGACGCAGGAACTCGGATTGCCCGTCGAAAAGGTCTGGGCGACGACGTGGTCTGGCGAACCCGGGATACCGGCCGATGAGGAAGCGGTGGGGCTCTGGATCGCGGCCGGCATGCCGATGTCGCGCATCCGTGGACTCAACCGGAAGCCTGACGGCTCGCGGGAGAACTTCTGGGGACCGACGGGTGACAGTGGTCCGTGCGGCCCATGCAGTGAGCTTCACGTCGATGTGCTTGGTAGCTGTCCCCGAGGTGCATCGGATGCCGACTGTGGTCCCGGTCACGAATGTGGCCGGTTCGTCGAGATCTGGAACCTTGTGTTCAACCAGTTCTATCAGGAGACCGACAAGTCACTCCGTCCCCTCGAACACACTGGGATCGACACCGGTGCGGGGCTTGAGCGGATCGTTGCCATCCTCCAGGGCGTCCAGTCGGCATACGAAACCGATCTTTTCCGTCCGATCGTCGCCGCAGCTGAGGAGAGGCTTGGTGTCACGTACGGCACCTCGCGCGAAATCGACCGGTCACTCCGGATCGTTGCGGATCACGTGCGAAGCGTCACCTTCATGGTCTCGGATGGTGTCTTCCCCTCCAACGAGGCGCGCGGATACGTTGCCCGCCGCCTCCTTCGCCGGGCAGTCCGGTACGGACGCCTCCTTGGGCAGACCGGACCGTTCCTTGGGGCGCTTGTCGATGCGACGATTGCGCGTTTCGGCACCCTCTATCCGAACCTCGCGGAACGTGCATCGACGATCCAGCGTGTCGTCAACCAGGAAGAGGCCAGGTTCTCCGAGACCCTGGCTGCCGGGACCGAGCTTCTTGACGATGCCCTTGGCCGGCTCACTCAGGGAGAAGCACTGGCCGGGTTGACGGCGTTCAGGTTGTACGACACCTACGGCTTTCCGCTGGAACTGACGCGCGAAGTCGCTGGATCACGGGGGGTCGCGATTGACGAGGCAGCGTTCCACGTCGAACTTGAGGCGAGCCGCGTCCGCAGCCGGGCCTCGCAGCGTTTCACGAAATTGGCGGAACTCGACCTTCCCGCGGTCACTACCGAGTTCGTCGGATATGACCGACTGACTGTCGAAGGTGCCGTTGTAGTTGCCCTGCGTGCGGGTGGTGAGCGGGTGATCACTGTCGAGGCGCACACCGACGATGTGTGGGTCGTGCTCGACCGGACCCCGTTCTATGCCGAGCGGGGTGGTCAGGCAGGCGATACCGGCATCCTCACTGGTCCGCACGGACGAATCGCTATCGTGACAACCCAGTCACCCCAGGGCGAGGGGGCGATTGTGCATGTGGGTCGCGTCATCGAGGGCGCCATTGCCGAGGGAGATTTGGTCTTCGCGCAGGTTGACGAGGATGCGCGCCGGGGCACGATGGCGCACCACACGGCGACCCACCTTCTCCACGCCGCGCTTCGCGCCGAACTTGGCGAACACGTGCACCAGTCAGGGTCACTCGTGACGCCTGATCGCTTGCGGTTTGATTTTGCGCATGGGCAGTCACTCACGCCAGATGAACGCCGCGCCGTTCAGGAATGGGTAAATCGGGCCATCAGGGCGAACCTGCCGGTCTCGGTTGTGGAGATGCCCACCTCCGAGGCCGTCAAGATCGGGGCACTGGCCCTGTTCGACGAGAAATATGGTGACCTTGCCCGCGTCGTCACGGTTCCCTCTCCAACCCCCTTGTTCGGTCAAGACGCAGGCAATGACGCCCCGTTGAGCAGAGAACTCTGCGGTGGGACGCATGCATTCCAAACCGGTGATGTCGGGCCGTTCGTGATCCTTTCGGAAGGGAGCACCGGTTCGGGGATCCGTCGCATCGAGGCCCTCGCAGGTGCCCCCGCGATGGCGCACCTCGACCACCAGTCAATTCTTCTGGATGGTCTTGCATCGCGGCTCGGCACGACCCGTGAGGATGTTGGTTCGCGGTTCGACACCGTGTTGGCTGAGCTTGCCGACGTGCGTCGGCGTCTCGAGGCCTCCGAACGGCGGGAGGCACAGGATGCGTTGTCGGATGCGTTGGCTCAAGTCCAGACCTTTGCTGATGCCGGAGGACGGACGGTCGCCGTCCTTGGGGCCGAGGTATCCGCATCCGTCGCGCCTACGCTCGACCGTCTGCGAGAAGCATCCGACTGGCTTAGAGACAAGATTGGCGTACCGGCGGTCATCATCCTGGCGTCTGTGGTGGATGGCCGGGTGCTAGTGATCGCTACGGCGCACCGAGATCTCTCGGGTACCGTGGGAGCAAATCGGGTGCTGTCCGAAGTGACTGCCGAGCTAGGAGGGCGGGGCGGTGGACGCCCGGAGATGGCTCAGGGTGGTGGTGGCGATCCCGCCCGGCTGGATGGGGCGCTTGCCCGGGGAATTGCCACGGCGCGCACAACCCTTGCAGGTTGAACGCATGCCGGCGCGGATCTTCCCGCCGGTATGTGTCTCCATGTCGTTGGAGTGCCTGTAACTTCTGATGCCTGCGTTTCTGTTGGCAGGTCGCGCCCACCCCGCCGGCCTTCGTCGGGCAGGGTGCTGCTGATCCACGGAGGTGCCCTTCGCGCCCAGGGAATCGTTCTGTCTTCGGTCGCGAGTTGACGGAAGATGCGGTCATTCGAGCAGCGACTGCATACCCGATGCATCCGGCGTGGATGCCGGTCGAAACACAGGGAACGAGCAGAATGCCTCGCCAGACGGTCGCGGAATTGCTGGGCAGGATTGGGGGGAGTGGTCTGGCGGCGATTCGGCGACGAGTTGTCGCAGGATTGGATCGCAATCGGGATGCAGGTGGCCAGTCGAACCTGATAGCGTCGCCCGGTTCATCCCTCCTCTCGGTGATCGATTGCGGTACGGGTCTGATCAAGGCGGTTGTCGTCGAGCCCGAACATCGTGGTGATGACCTTTCCAACCACGGTCAAGTGCGTGTGTTGGGGGTTGGTGTTGCGCCCATGCCAGTGACTTCGGCGACGGACGTCGACCCCGGAGAACTGTTGAGTTCGGTCGAGCGTGCTCTCCGTGAGGCGGAAGATGTCGCCGGAACGATCCCGCGGCGCGCGATGCTGGCAGTCCCCAGTGCGCAGACCGTTGTGGCACTGGGAGAGGGAACGGTCATCCGTCCCTCGCCCTCGGCTCCCATCACCCGTGACGAGTTGGCCGAGGCAATGAGTTTGGCCCGGTCAGCCGCATTGGCCAAGGCGCGTGAATACATGCGGGAAGAGCGGGGCGACGTGTCGGATCTTCGCGTCGTGAGCGCGGCCCTCTTCTCGATCATGGTCGACACGCAGAGTGTCACTGAGGCCGTCGGTTTGACGGGTGCGAAGATAACGGTTTCGCTCGCGGTCGCCGCCACCGAAATGGCGGTTTACCGCAACCTCCGCGGGTTGGCCGAGCGCCTGGACCTTGAACTGGTCGGCGTGGTCGCGGTGCCAGCCGCCCTGGGCAGTGCGGTGCGAACCAATGTACCGCCGTCCGGAGCCGTGGTGATTGACATCGGTGCGGGCTCCACGACGATCGCACGCATTGGGCAAGGTGGAACGGAACTGTCCCTTTCGGTGCCGATCGGTACGAATGCACTCGAGGACCATCTGGTGGCGGAGTCCGGACTGACATCGTCCCAATCACGCGAAACCTTGAACCGCTATGTGTCTGGGGATCTAGGAAAGATTTCCCGGAGTGCGAACCGGGATCACGTGCAACGGGTTGCGACCTTCTTTGCATCGGTCTGGCGTGATGCAGTTGAGGTTCGCCTGGCTGAACTTGCGCGAGAACGCCCACTCCCACCCATTGTCTGGCTCTGCGGTGGTGGTGCACGCTTGCCGGACCTGCGAGGTGTCCTGACGGGGCCAGCGTGGCGAAGTGAGTACTTTGATCAGCCCCCGGTGGTGTCGGTCTTGGGAACCGAGGATTTGGTGGACTTGTGCGGTGAACCTGAAAGACTGGGGCAGCTGCATGGGTCCGTCATCGCGCCGTCATTGGCGCTTGGCATTGCAGCGATTCAGGCCATCGCGCCGACCGATGACGTGTCCTCCCTCGTGAGCCGCATGCAGTCGTCCTAGCACGTGCGACCGATCCTGTCGAAGGCGCGAATCGGTCACTCTTCCCTGTTACGCGATGCTGCGTCGGTGATGCGGCGCGAATCGCGGCCGCGATCCACTGGGGCCGCCGGCGGCGTAACCGCAACCGTTCCGGGGCGTTGCGACTACCAGAGTTATGGCGACTTCAACCGCTATCCACGCGAACGCTGAACAGAACCCCACCCTGCTTCCGTGTCCTCCGGGGGCTTCGCTCCTTTCGCTCGCCGATGCGATTGAATCGGCGGTAGGGATGCGTGTCATCCTCGACGCGCGTGACCTTCCGCCACTATTGCGGACACGCACCAGTCTGATCGTGCTGAAGAGGCGTGCAGACCGGCGTGGCAAGTTGCTGCGATTGGTCGCTGCAAGCCGGGACCTGAGGCGCATGGCGGCTCGCGAAGGCATCGATGCGATAGCGTCATCGGACTTCGAGTCTGTTGCATGGTCTGACCATGATTCGGCTTCCGGGTTTGGCCCGGCGGGTGCAGTGCCCGCTGTAGCGGTGCCACCGCCACCAACGATTTCCGATAGGCAAGGTGATGACGCCGACCTGATTCGGTCGACGCCAGACACACGTCCATTGACCTTTCTGGCGAGGCAGGAAACCTCCGAAGTACGCACCGGGGTCATCGGTGATCTGATGACCCCGGGCGGACCGACGCGTGCCATGGAAGACGGGCATTCGCCACACACCTCCATTTCTTCACCGATCGAGATTCGCGCCGGCATGTCGACGGTCGAGGCTTGGCTTGATATTGACTTGACCCCGGGCCGAGGCTCCGCCGCGTTGCCGCAAAGCGCCGCGCCTGGGGCGGTACATGATGCAACTGGCACAACGCCAGTCCACCCAGAGGGAGATCGCTCCGGGACCAGGCGCACACATTCCCTGCGGATCGTGCGTGGCCCCGAGGCGGGCACCTCCGGCACGGCGCTGCTTGACGGTCCCGACGCTTCGCATGGCTTGGAGAAGGGCACTGGGCCGTCGGCGCCGAATGGTTCAGCGGGCGGGGGCAGTGAGGCACGGGTCGCACCGCGCCGTCCCACCGTCCCTCTCCGGGCGAGGCCCGGCAGGATGGCACGAGGCCGTCCAGGTAGCCGAATTGTTCTTGATCCCACCCTGGGCGAGCGCCGTCACCTTGAGAAGATCCGTCGGCTTGCAGGTGACGAACCCGTAGGTGCCGCGACTGGATCGGTGCCCCCAACCGCTTCAGTCGGGTTTGGCGTCATTGGCGGGCTACGCGCCGAGGTTATTGGGGAAGCGGTCAGTGGCTTTCGCCAAGCCATTGAAACAGGAATCGGGTCTAGCCAGGTCCGAAACGCGCGACGGCGTGCCCCGAGGATCGGAACAGCCGCGCTGTCGGTGGTATGGGCTTCGTTCGTAATTACTCTGCGATGGTTTTTCCGGATCTTGGGTTGGCTGGGTGTCGGCCTCGTACGATTGCCCGCGTCAGTTCAGCGTGGGCTTGTCGGGTTCGCCGGAGTCTCGGTACTGATCGGAATGTTTGTCTGGTACGTAGTTCCTTCCGCATCCGTCGAGATCGTTCCGGCGGTCGAAACGTGGTCGACCACGATGTCGATCACCATTGATCCGGGAGCCCGGAAAGCTGATCCGGTGACTGGGCGCGTTCCCGGAAAGTGGATCGTCAAGGAAGTGACCGAGACGGCACAGGTGCCGACGTCAGGCAAGCGCACGGTTCAAGATGGGCGTGCCTCGGGCGATGCGGTGTTCACTAACCGCTCCGAGAAGGTGATCACTGTGCCGAAGGGTACGGTTGTCCTTGCAGGGTCGCAGCGGTTCGCGACACAAGTGGATGTGGTGGTGGCGGGGACAACCTTCACGGGAACATCACGCAGGTTTGCCCTTGGCCGTGTCCCTATCCAGGCCCTCTCCGGCGGTGTCGCCGGAAATGTCGAGAAACTGCAAATCGTGGCCATTGAAGGCCCGCTTGCAGGCCAGTTGGATGTCCAGAATGACGCGGCCCTTCGGGGAGGCACCGATCGTGCCATCACCTTCATCACTTCGGACGACCGGCGACGTGCCCAGGAGAATGCCCTGAAATCTGCCATGGACAAGCTGTCGTCGCAGGTCAAGTCGGTATCCATCGACCCTCAAAAGGAAGTGGCGGTGCCGCTGACGGCCCCGGGTGCGACGGGTATCGGACCCGGTGGGCTGATTTCGGTTTCCGAGGTTACGTACAGCAAGAACGAGAACGACGAGGCTACATCGGTTCAAGCCACCGTCAAGGTTCGGTACGCCGTCACAACCTTTGCACTTGCCGATGTGCAGGAACTTGCGCAGGGTGCGGTGGTCAACCGCATCGCTCAGGAACGTCCGGGATTTGCTGCCGTGGCCGGAACGGCGCGTGTGCAGACCCCGGAAGTCGGATCATTTGAGACGGTCACAGGGCAGGTGCAGGTTCGCGCCAGAGCCACCGCATCGGTGGTTCCGGTCTTCAGTGCCTCCGAGATACGGGCGGCGATTACTGGACTTACTCCTGATGAGGCCCGGGCGTACCTGCGAATGCTCTCCGGGGCTGCGTCCACTCGTCTTGAGGCGTGGCCGGAATGGAAGTCGACGTTGCCGGGAATTGGGTGGCGGATTTCGGTGACAACACGTTCTCCGGCAAGTACTTTGCCGTGACCCTTCCTTCGGTAGGCTGCCCTTTCACGTGACCGGGCTTGCTTGCCGCATGAAGCAGTGATGACCGTCATCATTGCCCTGGATGTCGGTGATCGTCGGATTGGGGTTGCGGCGAGTGACCCAACCGGCCTGTTGGCATCGCCTGTCGGTGCGATCATCCGCACCGACCTGGCATCGACCCTCGATGGGATCAGTTCGGTGGTGCGCGACCGCAGCGCGACCTCAATTTTGGTTGGCGTGCCCCTGGGGCTTCAGGGAGAGGCGACGAAGAGGTCAGAGGACATTCGTTTGCTTGCAGCGCGAATTGGGGCGCATACCGGATTGCCGATGGTATTCCGGGACGAGCGAAACACTTCGCAGGATGCTTCCCGAATGGCGACGGCTGTGGATCTGGCCGGCGGACATGTCGACGCGTTGGGTGATGGGTCTTCGACAGGGCGACGGGCACGGCTTCGCCCAATACCATCGGCTCGAGAGAGGGAGGCACGTCGGCGCCGGATCGACGCCTTGGCGGCGACGGTCCTGCTTCAGGAATACCTCGACGAACGACGCAGGCTTGAAGATGCCCTCACGGATGCACTTGACGACCGGACGGGGGACAATTAGGGCAACATCCTCGGGTTGCCTGATCCCGGGATGGACGGCAAACGGTGACGGGTGATGGCCAGACAAAGCGACGCGGAATCGCGAACCAAGGGTGGTGGAGGGGCAGCGCGCGCGCGTCCTTCAGTCGAGACAGACCCGGCCCGGCGCAAGGCGACGCGTCGACGCAGAGGCGATTTCGGTGGCGGACGGATTGTCATCGCGTTTGTGTTTCTGTTGGCAGTAGGTGGGTTTGCCTTCGACGCCATCTGGTTGCGTATGGGCGACCAGCAACCTTCGACGGTGGCCGTAGGCGATGTCACCGTGGCCCCCCGCACCGCTTCCATAGGGCAGTCAACCCCGGCCCCGACCGTTGCGCCGGGCGCGCAGACGACGTTCGTCATCGCACCGGGTGACACGGCAACGGTGATATCCGAGCGGCTGGCCGAGGTGGGACTTGTCCCCAACGCACGGCTCTTCCGCGTGGCCGTCATCTGGCGAGGCGCAGAGGACCGCATGCTCGCCGGGTCGTACCAGGTTCGGCAAGGCATGTCGATGAATGAACTCATCGACGCCTTCCAGATACCGAAGGTGCGCGAGGTGTCGCTCACCTTCATCGAAGGACGTCGCCTCGAGGAACAGGCCGAGACGATTGCAACATCAGGGGCCGGGATTGATCCGGAACAGTTTCTCCTGAGTGCCCGGCGGGCGAGTTTCGTCTATGAGTTCCTGCAAGCCCGACCCGCAGGTACGACGCTGGAGGGCTATCTCTTTCCGGATACGTACCGGGTCCTGCCGAATGACACGACTGCGGATGACGTCATTCACTTGATGCTGCGCCGGTTCGGGCAGATCGTCACTCCGCAGTTTGTTGCAGATGTCCGGAGCAGCACGGGTCTGCCCGATCTGACCGTTCATCAGATCGTGACGATTGCGTCGATCGTTGAACGTGAGGCGGCCGTCCCCGCCGAACGGGCACGCATTGCGTCGGTCTATCTGAACCGCTTCCGGGATGGGGAAGGCCTGTTTGCCGATCCGACGGTGCAGTACGCCGTTGGCAAACCGGGGGCGTGGTGGCCCGTCCTTCGTGACGCACCGAGATTGATTGCACCCGATTCCCCCTACAACACCTATGTGAAACGTGGCTTGCCTCCCGGTCCGATAGCAAACCCCGGAGAGGCGTCCCTCCGTGCCATGGCCTCCCCCGACGGAGGCGGCTTCAAGTACTTCGTCCGGAACGATGTCAGAAATGACGGCACACACGTCTTTGCCGTGACGCTTCGGGAACACGAGGCAAACCGGGTGAGGTACCAGAAGCCCAGCTAGCCGGGGATATCATTCCGGCATGACAGAACTCAACCGCGATCACTCAGCAGGCGTGGGCGCGACACGTCTGGCCGCATTGAGGCGCCATCTTGCCTCCCTGAACGCCGACCCCGCGCGGACGGGTTCGATCGATGCAATTCTCATCACGCAAGCGGACAACCGCCGCTACCTGACCGGGTTCACCGGTTCGGCGGGCCAGGTCCTTGTGTCGGCGACGGATGCCGTGATCTTTACCGACTTCCGCTACGTCGAGCAAGCTTCGGTCCAGGCACCGGCGTTCACCGTCGTCCAGCCGGAGGGGTCGCCTTGGGTGGCGATCGCACGGCGCGCGTCGCAGCACGGAGTCGCGCACTTGGCAATCGAGTCGGACGACATGACTGTCGATGGCCATCAGCGCTTGGTGGCCTCGATGGCCGAACACGCCCCCGGGTGCGCCATAGTGGGTGAGTCAGGGCTTCTGGTTCCCTTGAGGCAGGTGAAGGATGCCTCTGAGGTCGAGAAGATTCGCCGTGCCGTCCTGATTGGTGACCGGGCGATCGAAACGGTTACCGCCGGACTTCGTCCCGGAATGACAGAACGTGAGATTGCGTGGCGTCTTGAGGTCGTGATGCGGGAGGCAGGTGCAACCGGTCTCTCGTTCCCGACAATCGTTGCCAGCGGTCCGAACGGCGCAATGCCTCACCATCGACCGGGGAACCGCGAAATCCAGGTGGGTGATCCGATCGTGATCGACATGGGGTGTGTCGTTGACGGCTACTGTTCCGACATGACACGGACGGTTGTGGTGGGGGAACCGGATGCAACATTCTGGAATGTGTACCGGACGGTTCTTTCCGCACAGGTGGTCTGCGAGGATGGGCTGCGGGCAGGGATGACGGGTAAAGAGGCCGATGCACTTGCCCGCGACACCATCGGGCGTGCCGGTTTTGATCCGGTGGTGTCCTTCGGCCATTCAACTGGCCATGGGGTTGGAATGGCGATTCATGAGCCGCCGTGGCTGAGCAGTTCCGAGCGTGGTTCGGCGCGGATCCCGGTCGGGGCAGTGGTCACGGTCGAACCCGGTATCTACCTGCCTGGTTGGGGAGGTGTGCGCATCGAGGACATCGTGGTAGTCGGCGAACAGCGGTGTCAAGTCCTTACTACCGCGCACAAGCAACCCGTTGTAGCGGGCTGAGGACCGGCCCAGGCGGCGGAGACCGTCTGTGAGACCCGTACACTTTGGCGGTATAGGACGGACGATGTGCGTCGGCATGGCTGGCCATCGGCGTGTTCCGCGCCCGTTCCCCCGGGTGCACTGCGACGCCGGGTGCGCATGAATATCACTGGAGACAGACGAACGTGATCACAGTTGGCGAACTCCGCAAGGGAGTCGGGATCGAACTCGACGGCAAGATCTGCAGCATCGTCGAGTTCCAGCACATCAAGATCGGGCGCGGTGGTGCGTTGGCGCGCCTCAAGTTGCGCGACCTTCGCAGCGGGGCAATCTTCGACAAGACGTTCTCCGCATCGGAGAAGTTCCGTCGTATCCGGATTGAGCGCCGTCCAGTGACGTATCTCTACAACGACGAAGACATGTACCACTTCATGGATCAGGAGACGTACGAGCAGCGTCCCATCACCAAGGACATCCTCGGCGACGCGGTCAATTACCTCAAGGACGGTATCCAGTTGGAGATCAACCTCTATGGTGAGGAAGCGATCGGCGTGGAGTTGCCCTTGAACATGGTGATGTCGATTGTGCAGACCGATCCCGGGTTCAAAGGTGATACCGCAACCGGAGGAACGAAGCCGGCAACCCTGGAGACAGGGTTGGTCGTGCAGGTTCCCCTGTTCGTGAACTCAGGTGACCGCATCAAGGTCGATACCCGCGACGGCAGCTACATCGAACGCGCGTAGGCAGGACGGCAATGACGACACCTACGGACCACTCCGACACCTCGCGCCTAGCATTGATCCTCGGGAAGGATCTTGAGGTGGTGATGTCGGCCGTTACCCGGACATCCGTCGAGGAGGTCAGGCTAGAAGACGGTGACGTATTGATCCAAGTGGTCCGTGGGGTTGGTGGCGTTGCTCAAACCGCTACCGTGGCCCGACGTGGTGCCGAAGTGGCAGGTGCGGTGGGCGAAGTCGGCCATTTTCCCAAGGACGCTGCCGCCGGGCCAGATCTGACCGAGATACGGTCTCCCTCGGTAGGGTTCTTCCACCGGGCGCGGTCCGAAGGTGGACCGAACCTCGCGACGGATGATGCTCCGGTGGCAATCGGGGCACCGATCGGCGTGATCGAGACATTAGGCATGGCGGGGGAGGTGGTCTCACCGGTTGCCGGTCGGCTTGAACTGCGCATCCAGGACGGTCAGGCGGTCGACTACGGCCTCGTTGTTGCAGTCGTCCACCCGGCGTAGGTCGTCTTCTAGAAAATCTGCTTCCGTTCATAGCAGTTGCCGATGATGGGACGCGCCTGGTGACAGCGACCATCCTTGGGGTCCGGTCCGGTGCCCTTGGCGATGTACTGCTGGGCATCCCTTCCTGGCAGGCCATCCGGCGAGCCAACCTGTCCGCTTCGATTGTCGTGGCTGCGCCATCGGGTCCGGCCCAATTCATCGCCTCATCGGTGCCTGGGCCTCTCAGGATCATCCGCCCTGACAGCCAATCAATCGCCGATCTCTATCTCGGCGGTGATGGCCCCGCCCAGAACGACGGCAATTACCGTTCCGCCGAAGTGCAGGGGTTTGATTGGGCGTCGGTGACGCACGCAGTGGTGTGGACCCAATCTGGCCTTGCTATCGCTGACCGTCTAAAGGCGCGGGGTGTGGAATGCGTGGTCGTTGCACCTCCGTTTCCTCCGGCGGGTACTCGAACACATGTTTCCGAGTGGCTGGCAAGCACTATCGAACCGCTCGGCGATGCCTTGCCAGAAGGATGGGATGCCTCAGCTTGGATCATGCCACCCGGTCTGGGTTCGCCTATTCATGATCAGTGGTCTCGCACCGAAGCCTTTGCCGGCGATCGTTTTGTTGTGGTGCATCCCGGAAGCGGAAGTGCGAGGAAGTGTTGGCCGGCCCTGAGTTGGCACGCACTGATCCGCGATTTGGTGGGGCAGGGGTACAAGGTGATGGTCCTCGAGGGAGAGGCGGATGGCGCGGCGGTCGTGGCCATCACCTCGGCGATGTCACCCCAGACGGTCCGGGTGATCCGTGGTCGCTCACTCGCGGATGTTGCTCGCCTGTTTGCCAATGCGAGTGGAGTGATTGCAAACGACTCGGGCATTGCGCACCTCGCGGCAGGGCTTGGGGTGCCCACAGTCGCTATCTTCGGACCGACAGATCCCGCGGTCTGGCGGCCACGTGGTCCCAACGTGCGCGTGTGTGGCGGCACGCCTGGCGCTTCATGGCCTCACCACCCCGTCCCCTCGCCTGATTTGCATACGCTGCGCTTGGCCTACGCCGCCCCCTCGCCTGATTTGCATACGGTGCGCTCGGCCCTATCCTCACCATCGCCTGACTTGGGTGCGCTTCCCAACACGGGCCCCGTCGCTCCTGAGGGCGTGATTTGGCCGAAGGTCGACGAGGTGATTGCCGCCATCTCCGAGGTGTTCACGCTTGGGTGATCCCAGTGACGCGAACGGTCTATGCGAGAAGGTTCCGAACAAGGGCCACGTACCGGCGGGCGCCGGCACGGTTTCCCCGGAATGACTGCCAGAGTGCCTCCACACCGAACAGGACCACGTGTTCGGCGCGCACGAGGGTGGCCAGTGGGGTTCCCAGAGTGCGTGCCGCATACGTCATCTTGCTGGCGTAGTAATGACGGTCGCGCGCACCGATGTTCTGGTCTGCACTTTGGGATCTATGGTGAAACACCCTGGCCTCGGGTGCGTAGGTGCAGGTCCACCCGGACTTTCGCAATCGGTGAGCGAGGTCGGTTTCCTCGAAGTAGAGGAAGAATGCTGGATCAAAACCCCCGACGGCGGCGAGCGCAGTTACCCGGATGAGCAGGCACGCACCGGAGATCCAGTCGACAGTCCCGGGGACATCGGCGAGGTCAGCGCACTGGTACCGGCGAATGATTGCTTCGATAAGGGGCCATCCTGGTGATCCATCTAAGCCACCTCCGCGCCATTGGAGGGGAGTGCTTTCCACCAGAAGGGTCGCAAGGTTTGGGAAGCGTCTACGAGAAGGCTGCGGTCGCCCGTCGGGAAACCGCAGGTCCGGACCGGCAATGGCGTGTCTTGGACTGGTTTCAAGAGCATTACGGAGCGCAGCTAGAGCGGCGGGTGCGAGGCGTGCATCCGGGTTCAGGAACAGAACGTGTTTGCTTCCGATTGCCCGGGCAATGGCGATTCCCTGGTTGCAGGCGACGCCGAATCCGACATTGCGGGAGTTGGCGACCACCGTGGTATTTCGGTTGGCCCGGGCGACTTCGATGCTGTGGTCACTGGAGGCATTATCAATGACCACGACATGGACGGTGATGCCCCCCGCTTCGGCCGCGCCGGCTATCGACGCCAGACATTCGTGCAGGAGGGGAGCGACGTTGTAACTGACGACTACGGCGACGGTGTCCGGCGGATCGTTACCGAAATCGGGCAGGTCAGACGGCAATGGGTCGGGGACGTGAGAGGGTTTTGTGGGCGCAGCGACCCTATAAATCCGGCGGGCTAGGGAGCGAAGCGTGGGGAGTGGGAGCCCTCTCGACTGTTGCGATGGGCTTTGTGAGGAACGAACATTTAAATCAGGCGGCGCGGGGTGGTGGTGAGAGCGTGGGGTGTGGAAGCGAGAGCCCCCGCCCCCGCGCCCCTGGTTCGCGGACGCTTCGCCTGCCCAGGCAAGGCGAAGGGTCTGGAATTCGGCGATTGCCAGCAGGATGGCAAGGATGACGCCGTGTGTGCCGGATCGCCATCCCTCGAGGGTGACGTAACGTCGCCAGAACTCGCGCCAGGGTTGCAGGATGAAGTTGTGGGGTCGGACACGGTGTCCACGGGATACGCGGGCGGCGGCCTCGATGCGCGCATACCGTTGTTGCTTGATCCAGAAGTGCAGCCAGTCGTCGTAGTTGTAGTGAACGAGGCGCGCCTCGAGGTGGGCGGCTGGGCCGTCAAGCAGGACGAGTTCATGCACCGGTCGCGCCGGGTCGTAGCGGCCGCGGTCCGTGCGGAACAGGCGCAGCTGGTAGTCGGGATCCCAACCCGCATGGCGCACCCATTTGCCGGCGATGATGTTTCGTCGGGGCACCCAGAACCCGACTGGCGAGGTCGTGTCACCGGCGGCGTGCGCTGCGTCACTTGCCTCGACGACGCGTGTCGCTTCGGTGGACAACTCTGGTGGAACGCGTTCATCGGCGTCGACAAAAAAGATCCACCGGTAGCCCCGGCGGAAGGCTTCATTGATCGCGAAGGTCCGTTGCCCGGCCCACCCATCCCAGTCTCGATGCAACACGATTGCCCCGCGGGCGCGGGCGAGGTCGACTGTGGCATCGGTACTGCCACAGTCGACAACCATCTGGGCGTGGGTCCACGACACGGAAGTGAGGCACGCCTCGATGTGCCTCGCCTCGTTGCGGGTCAGGATGCATGCGATGATGCGACTATCGTTTGCAGCGTCACTGCCGTGCGCGTACCGGTCATCGACCGATGCTGGTTGGGTATCAGGTGACAAGGCGCATCACCTCACGGCACCCGCGGATCCGTTCACGCGACGCGTCATCCGGGGCACGACGTCTCAGGCGCATGATTTCCCGGGCACACCCGATCCATGTGATCAGTCGGGCGATGGCAACGGTCGCCGGCGGCCAGTAGCGGCGGAAGTAGTGTAGGCGACTCCGGTGCAACTCCACGAACATGCGGGCCGCGACGGTACGCGTGCTTTGGCCAGAATGATGGACCCCCATGGCGTCGGGGCAGTGCCAGACTTCCCATCCGAACGCCCGGAGACGCTTGCACCAATCGATCTCTTCAACGTACATGAAGTAGCGTTCATCGAAACCTCCGGTGCCCGCGATGGCGGTTCGACGAATGGCCATGAGCGCGCCGAGCACCGCATCACATTCAAATGCCGTGGTGTCGATTGCGCGCGGATACCGACCGTTCAATCGTGATTCAGTCAACCGCCAATTCATCGGGAAGAAGTCCAGGAAGACCTGCGCCAGGCTCGGGAACCGGAACGCGGCATGCTGGAAGGACCCGTCACCGTACGCAAGCCGGCCGCCGACGGCGCCGATTCGGGGGTGGTCCCGGAGGAACCTGTGCAGGGCGGCGATCGCGCCTGGTTGGAGTTCGCAGTCCGGATTGACGAGGATGATGGTTCGGCCTTTTGCAACGGCGAAAGCACGGTTACACCCGGCGCCGAAACCGAGGTTGACATTGCTCTCGATGACGGTGACACCCGGAAAACGTTCCCGGACGAACGTGGCGGACCCATCGGTGGATGCGTTGTCAACGACGATCACTTCAAGTCCGAGAACGTCGCCCGATTGGTGGACCACGGGGGAGAGGCACCGCTCCAACCAGTTGCGGGAGTTGTAACTGACGACGACGACAGTGACGTCGACCGTTGACCCAACCGCCCCTTCGCCCCTGATTGCAAGACTCTTCGCTTCATCGGGACTGGTGGCAGATGTGGAGCCAACGGCGCCGGCTTGGTCAGGCATTACCGGATTTCCCGAGTACCATGCGGAACGATGGATAACACCTCAGGCGCCCCTGACAATCAGCCCCCACACCCCACACCCCATCGACCCTCGATGCATGGGTTCGTTGCTCACCAGAGCGGCGTGTGGCCGGTAGTGGCCGTGGTCTTGGCGGCGGGTGCATCGACACGGATGGGGGCGCCCAAGGCACTCCTGCCGTGGCAGGGTCAACCACTCGCGTCATATGTGGTCTCGGAACTCCTGCGCGTCCCGCCGGATCAAGCCCATCATGGCCACGACGGATATGTGCTTCGCTTGGAACGTATTGTGGTGGTTGTCGGTCATCGTGCGGATGAGGTCATGGCGTCGGTCCCGGCCGACCCGCGGGTCACGATAGTGGTCAATCGTGACTGGGAAGCCGGGAAGTCGGGATCGGTGGTGGCGGGATTGAGTGGTGTTCCCGTGGGTCGGCACACGCTCGTGACCGGCGTTGACCAACCGCGTCCGGCGTCGGTAATCCAGGCGGTCGTGGCCAATCACATGGAGGGCACTGGCCGGAATGATGGCCGCGTGGTGACGATTGCCGGTGCCCTGGGGCGCCGTGGTCATCCGACGATCTTTTCTCCGTTGTTGCGCGACGAGCTATTCGGCATTGAAGAAGCCACGCTTGG
>Ga0214923_10000738_pt1 | contig 48612 bp, 42 predicted proteins | sample LL1510_MetaG_FD_177993 | JGI IMG/M metagenome (GOLD analysis project Ga0214923, IMG submission 177993) | Freshwater microbial communities from Lake Lanier, Atlanta, Georgia, United States - LL-1510 | ecosystem: Environmental > Aquatic > Freshwater > Lake | place: USA: Georgia | collected...
GGCCGGTCCCTGTGATATCTGCGGGGTTGAGCTGTTGCTCGGCCATCAGCTTGGCTGCAGCGGGCATCGCGAGGCCTTGCTTTGAACCGCTGGCGGTGCCCGCATTTGAACCGCTGGCGGTGCCCGCGGAGGCGGGGGCTTCTAGCGGCTGGCTTTGAGGCGCCTGACTTGGCGATGCCGTGACCGCGGCCGCACCTGCCGCCGCCGATTTAGCATCGGTGTCGATCATGGCAATGATTTCGCCAGCGACGACTGTATCGCCGTCATGCTTAATCACCTGCGTCAAAACGCCAGCCTCAGGCGCAGGCAGTTCGAGCACGACCTTATCGGTTTCGATATCGATCAAATTTTCATCGCGAGCAACGGCGTCGCCAGGTTTTTTATGCCAGCTCAATAAGGTCGCTTCGGCAACCGATTCTGAAAGCTGAGGTACTTTTACTTCTATCAAGGCCATGAATGACTCCAGTGACTCAATCAATAACGTTATACATTACACATCGCGAAACAGTAAAGACCTGGGATGTTAAGACTTTTCTGTTAAAGATTTTTGATGGCAGGACGATTTCTTGCCAGGACATCACAATGACAGCACATGCTGATGGCAGGACCTTCCCAAAAACAGTCCGATTTAAGCCTTGGCCTTGCTGGCACGCCGTAAAGGTTTTGGATCGCCAAAGGCGCTAGCAATAAGGTCTTTTAACTGGGCATAGTGCTTATCGTAGTAGCCCACGGCAGGTGAGGCAGATGCAGGACGACCCGCATACACGAGACGATGCTCCGCGCCTAAGGCATCCTGGATAGGGTGCTGGATATAGAACCATGGGCCCTGATTCTGCGGCTCGTCCTGCGCCCATACCCATTGTGTGGCCGCAGCGTATCGTTTGACTTCCGCTTCGAAGGCCTTTTGGCCAAAGGGATAAAGTTGCTCAATGCGAATGATCGCCAAATCCTCGCGTTTAGCCTCACGTCTGGCGGCGATGAGATCAAAGTAAAGTCGGCCTGAGCATACAACCACGCGTTTCACTTTCTTGGCATCAATGCTTTTATCGGTTTCGCCAATCACCAACTCAAAGCCTCCTTTTGCCAGTTCATCAAGCGATGAAACAGCTTCTTTATGCCTTAGCAGGGACTTCGGCGTAAACAAGACGAGCGGCTTGCGAAAACCGCGAATCATCTGGCGCCGCAACACATGGAAGATTTGCGATGGTGTCGTCGGCTGAACGATTTGCATATTGTTTTCAGCACAAAGTTGCAGGAAACGCTCAATACGTGCCGACGAATGCTCGGGGCCTTGCCCCTCATAACCATGGGGTAACATCAGCGTTAAGCCCGTTACCCTTCCCCACTTGGCTTCACCCGAACTAATAAACTGGTCGATCACCACCTGGGCACCATTGGCAAAGTCGCCGAACTGAGCCTCCCAAATCACAAGCTTGTTGGGTTCAGCGGTTGAGTAGCCATATTCAAAACCCAAAACAGCCTCTTCCGACAACACGGAATCGATCACGGTAAATTCGCCTTGATCCTCAGCAACATGCTGCAGTGGCGTATAGCTGCCTGAATCCCAGCGCTCGCGAGCCTGATCATGCAAGACCGCGTGCCGGTGGGTAAAAGTGCCGCGGCCGCAATCCTGGCCCGAGAGTCGAACCCCGTAGCCATTGGCGAGCAAACTCGCGTAGGCAAGATGTTCACCCATACCCCAATCAAGGGCGAGCTTGCCTTCGGCCATCGCGCGTCGATCCTTAATCACCCGTTCAACCAGCGGATGGATTGAAAAGCCATCGGGCACCGTGGTAATTCGCTTGCCAAGCCGCTGAAGCTCGGTTAGCGGCACTGCGGTGTCGGCATGATCAGTCCACTTACTGTTTAGAAAAGGCGACCAATCAATGGCGAATTTGCTCTTGATATTGGTGAGTACCGGGTCGCTCGTGTGCCTGCCCTCGTCCATTGCTGCACGGAATGCTGCGACCTGCTGATCGGGGTAGTCCGCGGGTACCACACCTTGTGCTACCAAATGGTCGCCGAAGAGTTTTCTTGTTCCGGGATGTTGTCCTATTTTCTTGTACATCAAAGGCTGGGTCACCGCCGGCGTATCTTGTTCGTTATGGCCCAACTTTCTAAAACATACAATATCGACAACCACATCTTTCTTGAAAGTCTGGCGGAAATCCACGGCGATTTGAGTGGCATAAACCACCGCCTCCGGGTCATCGCCATTCACATGTAAGACCGGCACATCGATCATCTTGACCACGTCGGTGCAATACAGCGTTGAACGTGAGTCGCGCGGATCGGAGGTGGTAAACCCAATCTGGTTATTGATAACGAGATGTACCGTACCCGAGGTGCCGTAGTGGCGGGTCTGTGCAAGGTTGAGCGTCTCCATCACAACACCCTGGCCTGCAAAAGCTGCATCACCGTGCACCAGCACCGATAAGACCTGTGCACCAGCATGATCGCCGCGACGATCCATACGGGCGCGGGTTGATCCTTCAACCACAGGGTTCACAATCTCAAGGTGAGAGGGATTAAAAGCAAGCGTTAAGTGAACAGGTCCGCCAGGCGTACTGACGTCACTTGAAAAGCCTTTGTGGTATTTCACATCGCCTGAAGGCAGGTCATCGGCGTGCTTGCCTTCAAACTCTGCAAACAAATCGCCGGGCATTTTACCAAGCGTGTTGACGAGCACATTCAGGCGACCGCGATGCGCCATACCGATCACGATTTCTTGAACACCCTGGCTTCCGGCACGCTGTATCACTTCATCAATGGCAGCGATAAAACTTTCGCCACCTTCCAGCGAAAATCGCTTCTGCCCGACATACCGGGTGTGCAAATAACGCTCCAAACCTTCGGCAGCTGTGACGCGATCGAGGATTCGCTTTTTTTGATCGACGGTAAAACCTGGTCGACCGCGGCTGCTTTCCATACGCTGCTGCATCCAGCGCTTTTGCTCAGGATCGGCGATATGCATGAATTCTGCGCCAATGCTTCCGGTGTAGGTATCGCGCAAAGCGGTCATCAAATCACGCAAGGTCATCGACTCAGCACCGAAAAAAGTGTTTGCGGTGGAGTAAACATTAGCGTGATCACCCTCGGTAAAATCATAGAAAGCAGGCTCAAGCTCAGGGATGGACTCGCGCTCCTGACGCTTGAGCGGGTCGAGATCGGCCCATCGATTACCAAGGAAGCGATACGCGGCAACAAGTTGCTGCACATAGACCTGTTTGCGAGCACTGGCTGCATCACCACCCATTTGCCGCGGCTGAAGACTGCCCTCACGAGCACGCTCTGCGAACGACTGAACAATCGGCGCGTGCGCCACATCCCTGAGTTGCGCCGCACCGGTCACCGAAGGCACCGATTGCATGCGATCAAAATAAGTTCGCCACTGCTCCGGCACTGAGCCAGGGTTGGCAAGGTAGTTCTCGTAGAGCTCCTCAATATAGGGCGCATTACCGCCAAACAAGTACGAATTGGTTTGGAATTGCTTCATCATGACGCTTCACCTTTCAAAACGAGCTTCTCGTCAAAGATTCAATGACCGCACAAGCAAAATTGGCGTGGCACAGCCCGCCGGCCAGGCAGATCTATGGACCGTCGCTGACGTGGCGACTAGATCCGCTGATCTAAGGGTAAGACATCACGCCGGCCTGCTCCATTAAAGAGCTGACGGGGACGGCCAATCTTGTATTCAGGGTCGGCAATCATCTCCGTCCACTGCGCGATCCATCCGACGGTTCTTGCCAGGGCAAAAATACAAGTAAACATATCGGTCGGAATACCCATCGCCTTTTGAACAATGCCCGAGTAAAAATCAACATTCGGGTAAAGCTTGCGCTGAATAAAATAATCATCTTCCAGTGCAATTTGCTCAAGCTTCATCGACAACTTAAACAAAGGATCGTCGCCAAGCCCAAGTTCCCCGAGCACCTCATGACAGGTTTCGCGCATCAACTTGGCGCGTGGATCGTAGTTTTTGTAAACACGATGCCCAAAACCCATCAACTTCACCGTCGAATGCTTGTCCTTCACCTGTTTGATGAATTCGCCGATCTTCTCAACGCCACCCATCTTCTGGATGTCGCTGAGCATCGTTAAGCAAGCCTCGTTTGCACCGCCATGCGCAGGCCCCCAGAGCGTTGCAATACCTGCGGCGATACAGGCGAAGGGATTTGCACCTGAAGAACCTGCCAGGCGCACCGTTGAGGTCGATGCGTTTTGTTCGTGGTCGGCATGCAGGATCAAAATCCGGTCGAGCGCACGCACCAAAACGTCGTTCACAACATAATCTTCACAGGGATTGCCAAACATCATCCGCATGAAATTAGCACTGAAAGACAGGGAATTTTTCGGGTAAATGAACGGTTGACCGATTGAATATTTATAAGCCATTGCGACAAGAGTCGGCATTTTCGCGATCAAACGAATCGCTGAAATCTCACGGTGCGCCGGGTCGTTAATATCTAGACTATCGTGATAAAAAGCAGACAAAGCACCGACCACGCCAACGAGTACAGCCATTGGATGGGCGTCACGGCGAAAGCCTTGAAAAAACCGCTGCATCTGCTCGTGCACCATCGTGTGTTTGGTCACGGTATCCACGAACTTATCGCGCGCAGCACGGGTCGGAAGTTCGCCATGGAGCAGCAGGTAGCAGGTTTCAAGGTAGTCGCACTGAACCGCGAGTTGTTCGATGGGGTACCCGCGGTAAAGCAATTCGCCGCGATCGCCATCGATAAAGGTAATTTTTGACTCGCAGGCGGCAGTCGACATGAAGCCTGGATCAAAGGTGAACTTTCCGGTTTGGCCGTATAGCTTGCGGATATCAATCACATCAGGACCGATAGAGCCCTTATATACGGGGAACTCAACCGAGGGCGTGCCATCGGTGAAGCTGATCGTCGCTTTGGTATCAGACATGGCAACTCTTCATCAAGGGTTAATCAACAGTGGTAGAACGTTCGACAACATACGGCGCCGGTAAAATTGACCCGTCCTCATCCCGACACCGGGCCTCGAACAAGGTGCTGCAAGAAAGCTCAGGTGTTTCAGGCCTCAAGCCCGGCGCAAAGCCTCAAGTACTGCGATGACACGTGGGTCAAGCAACTCTCCCTCAAGCTGCTGTCGGGCGAGTACCAAATCCAGGAGTTCATTGTCCGATAAGTTCAAGAGTTGGTCGAGGCCAAACACAACATCATCGGAGAAATGCTGATCAAAACCATCGAGAAATCGCGTCAAGAGCAAATCATTTTCGAGCAAGCCGCGGCGACAACGCCAGCGCAAACGTCGCCATGATGCATCTCTATCGAGCGTATCGGAAACCATGACGCCTCAGCCTTTGATCACGGGACTTTCTTGATCCTGCCACCTCAGTAATCCGGCCCTGCCATTAGACAGCGCGTTTCACCATCAACTCTTTGATCTTGCCAATGGCCTTGGTGGGATTCAGACCCTTGGGACAAACATCGACACAATTCATGATGGTGTGGCAACGAAAAAGCCGGTAAGGGTCCTCGAGGTTATCGAGCCTTGCGGAGGTCGCCTGATCTCGTGTGTCGGCAATAAAGCGATAGGCTTGAAGCAAGCCGGCAGGCCCCACGAACTTATCGGGATTCCACCAAAACGACGGACAACTCGTGGAGCAGCATGCACACAAAATGCACTCATAGAGTCCATCAAGTTCTTCCCTATCCTCGGGCGACTGCAGACGCTCCTTCTCGGGCGGCGGATTGTCGTTGATGAGGAAAGGCTGTACCGAATGGTACTGCTTGAAGAATTGCGTCATGTCGACGATCAAATCGCGAACGACAGGTAAACCCGGTAGCGGCTTTAAAACGATCGGCTGCCTCAGGTCACGAAGGTTTGTGATGCAGGCGAGACCGTTCTTGCCATTGATGTTCATTGCATCAGAGCCGCAAACGCCTTCTCTGCATGAACGCCGAAATGACAAGGTCGGGTCGAAATCACTTTTGATTCTCATCAAAGCATCCAACAACATCTTGTCATTGGGCTGTAGGCTGACTTCCAAATCCTGCATGTAAGGCTTAGCATCTTTATCAGGATCGTAGCGATATATAGAAAAACGAACGGTCTTGCTCATCATTACTCCTGCGTGATCATGACGCAATGCGATAAAAAATGCACTTCGGTTACCGGCTTGTGGCTCTAGAAGGTTCGAGCTTTTGGCACGAAGGTGTCGACACTGATGGGCTTGAGCACCACAGGCTTGTAATCGAGTCTATTACCCTCGCTATACCAAAGACTGTGGCGCATCCAATGCGTATCGTCCCGGTTTGGATAGTCGCGATGCGCATGAGCCCCACGACTTTCCTTACGCGCCTCTGCAGACACCATGGTAGCTTTCGCAGTCTCCATGAGATTGTCAAGCTCGAGGGCCTCGACTCGCGCTGTATTAAAGACTTTTGATTTGTCTTTCAGATGAATATGCTTGGCCCGCTGATCGAGCTCAGCGATTTCTTTAACGCCTTCTTTCAACAGTTCCTCGGTACGAAACACCCCGCAGTGTGACTGCATGGTCTTGCGTACATCGTTGGCGACGTCTTGAATATTCTCGCCGCTGCTTGATCCCTCAAGATGCGCAAGCCTAGCGAGCGAAGCATCGCCTGCGTCAGGCGGAAGGTCTCTGAATTCATCAGCATTGAGCTTGCTTGAAACAATGTGATTTCCTGCCGCACGACCAAAAACCAGCAAGTCAAGCAGCGAGTTGGTTCCGAGCCGGTTTGCACCATGCACCGACACACAAGCGCATTCGCCAATCGCGTAGAGTCCTGGAACAACCGTGTTGGGATTGCCGGCTTTAGGCACAACAACCTCACCGTGATAATTGGTTGGGATGCCGCCCATCTGGTAGTGAATCGTCGGGACCACCGGAATAGGATCTTTGATCGGATCGACGTTGGCAAATTTGATTGCAATCTCGCGGATGGAAGGAAGGCGCTTCAGAATGGTTTCGGCGCCAAGATGATCAAGCTTCAAGAGCACATGATCACCATGCTCTCCACAGCCGCGCCCTTCTTTGATTTCCTGGTCCATCGAGCGCGACACAAAATCACGAGGCGCAAGATCCTTGAGCGTTGGCGCGTAACGCTCCATGAAACGCTCACCATGCTTGTTCAACAAAATACCACCTTCGCCGCGTACGCCCTCGGTAATCAGTACGCCAGCGCCAGCAACCCCGGTCGGGTGGAATTGCCAAAATTCCATATCCTCAAGTGGTATGCCGGCACGTGCCGCCATTCCCATGCCGTCGCCAGTATTAATGAAGGCGTTTGTAGACGCCTGCCAGATACGTCCCGCGCCGCCTGTTGCCAACACGGTGACCTTGGATTGCAGCAACATCACCTCGCCGGTTTCCATCTCCAGCGCAACGACACCCACGACGGCACCTTGACCATCTCGAATCAGGTCAAGCGCCATCCATTCAACAAAAAACTGGGTCCTCGCCTGAACATTGCGCTGATACAGGGTGTGGAGCAATGCGTGGCCCGTGCGATCGGCTGCTGCGCAGGCACGTTGCACCGGCTTCTCACCGAAATTGGCCGTGTGCCCACCAAAGGGGCGTTGGTAAATTGTCCCGTCCGGATTACGGTCAAAAGGCATGCCAAAGTGCTCCAATTCATAGACCACCTTCGGTGCTTCGCGACACATGAACTCAATTGCATCTTGATCGCCTAAATAATCAGAGCCTTTCACCGTGTCAAACATATGCCAGTACCAGCTGTCTTCCGACATATTGCCCAAGGCAGCGCCGATACCTCCTTGCGCGGCAACGGTATGGGATCGCGTGGGAAATACCTTGCTTAACACAGCAACGCTGTAGCCTGCCTGCGCAAGCTGTAATGAACAACGCATCCCCGAGCCGCCGGCGCCGACGATGACCGCATCGAAGCGGCGGCGAGGAAGATTGTTGGCCAAGTGGCTTACGATTTCCGTCATGTTTAATGCCTCAATGGTTGCGACGTATCAGGCTTGAAGTTCGATAGGGTAAGAACCTCAAACTTTCCAAAGAATCAGCACAGTCCAGCACAGATAGGCCATCAGACCGATGATGGTGAGCACCTGAAGGCTCAAGCGGATTGATGTCGGTTTGATATAGTCCATATAAATGTCGCGCACACCAACCCATGCATGCCAGCAAAGTGCCAACATCGCCAAGAGGGTGATGATTTTGAACCAGCCTTGTGCAAAAAGTCCTGCCCACTGGTCATAGCTCGAGGCAGACCCCAGGCTGACGGCCGAAAGCAGCGCCAGCGTGTAAGCAAGCAGCACGACAGCGGTGATACGCTGCGCAAGCCAATCCTTAAGCCCATAGTGGGCGCCGGTCACAACCCGTCTGCTAGCCATCTTAGAGCGCTCCAAAAAGTCGAAGTGCAACAATCACCGTCATGGCCAGACTCAGAATCAGCACGATTCTCGCGCTGGAGCGCGCCTGTTCTTTGGCTGTCCCAATGTGCAAATCCAAGATCAGGTATCGGATCCCAGCGATGGCATGATGCAGAAAAGCCCAGATCACACCGAGGCAAATCAGTTTGGCAAGAGGATGGGCAAGCATGGTGCTTAGCCTGGCATGCGTCATCTCGGAAGCAATACTCTGATCGAGCGTGAAAAGGATCAGCGGAATACCGATGAGAAACAAAAAAGCACCACTCAAGCGGTGCAGAATCGATACCACACCCGCAAGTGGCAGACGATAGCTGAGGATTTGCGAAACATGAATGTTTCGAAACTGCGGACGTGTTGAACTCACCAGAAAACTCCCTTATCGAATAGCCAGATCTCTGCGGACCTTGCTCGCAATCGCGCCCATCTCAACCATACCGAAATACAGATCACGGACATTTGCTCTGCGGCTGGCGCATTTTGCGCCAAAACCCATGCTTTCACAAAGCAGTCTCATAACAAGGCATTCATTTCACAAAACAGTCTCATACCAAGGCATTAAAATAGTGATGGTTTTCAGTAAGGTAATACCCCCGACGAACCTCAACCGGACGCTCCTGGTAGGTTGTCGAGAGCCTGTCGACAAACAAAACAGGCTTTCCTGGCTCGATGCCAAGGCGCTGCGCCTGGTCCGCGGGACAGGAAATCGCTTTTAGCTGCTCGCGCGCCTTAAGCATGCGAGTACCGAAGCCAGCCTCAAAAAGCGCATAAAGCGGCCCTTTGTATTGCTGCAGGCGTTCATGGGTGAGGCCGCGAAAGAGGCTGGCAGGCAGCCATAGTTCATCGAGCACCGCGGGAAAAGCGTCGACGGTCAACATTCGCCTGATAAACACGGCAGATTCGCCCGATCGCATTTGTAACTCTCGGGCGACATCCACCGGCGGACGTAGACGCCTGCACTCAAGAATGCTGCTTTCAGTCTCGGGCACACCGCCGGCATCTCGACGAAGTCGCAAAAAGCGGAACTGCGCGCGCTCTTCATGGTGGCTCGACACAAAAGTGCCTTTACCTTGATGCCTCACAAGCACATGTTCAGCAGCCAAAGCTTCGATCGCCTTCCGAACCGTGCCCTGACTCACACCGTAACGTTTAGCGAGTTCATTCTCGCTCGGCACCAGCTGCCCGGGTTGCCACTCGCCGGAATCGAGTGCGCGCATCAGTCGATCCTTAATCTGCCGATAAAGCGGGCTGAAGGTTGGCGCATCGGCAGCGTTTTTGCCGCCATCGTTGCCGGCCGTAGCCGGATCGCCCACGGCTTCGGCTTTGGCTTGGCTCAATATCGACAGTTCTCGCGACATGTCTTGATTGAACCATGAGCGCGCGGCCTTGTCTAGTATCTTATCTCTTATATAAGACATAAAACTCTTTGACGACTTCATGTCTTCGATCTACAATAACCCCAGCGTCAACGCGTGCATCAGCATCAGACAGCGCTAAGTTGTGGCGCACCAAAGATGGAGAGCTTGCGGTGTTGTCGTGAACGCACGATGAATCAACTTAACACCAGGAAAAGTCATGAGTAAGACAGCCAAACGGGTCGCAGTGACCGGCGCAGCCGGACAGATTGGATACGCCCTTTTGTTTCGCATTGCATCGGGTGAAATGCTTGGCAAGGACCAGCCGGTCATCCTCCAATTGCTGGAGATCCCGGACGAAAAAGCCCAGAAAGCACTCAAAGGTGTCATGATGGAACTCGAAGATTGCGCGTTCCCACTGCTGGCTGGCATGGAGGCTCACAGCGCGCCGGACAAGGCTTTTAAAGATACGGACTACGCTTTGCTTGTTGGCGCAAGGCCTCGTGGACCTGGCATGGAGCGCAAGGATTTGCTGAGCGCAAATGCAGCCATTTTTACAGCCCAAGGTAAAGCGCTCGATAGCGCAGCCTCGCGCGACGTAAAAGTGCTGGTGGTTGGCAATCCTGCAAACACCAACGCCTATATCGCGATGAAGTCAGCACCGTCAATCAACAAGCGGCAGTTCACCGCCATGCTTCGCTTGGATCACAACCGGGCCTTATCGCAGATCGCAGCGCGCACCGGTAAAGCAGTTTCGGAGATTCGCAGGCTTTGTGTCTGGGGCAATCACTCGCCCACCATGTATGCCGACTACCGATTCGCCACAATTGGCAACGAGTCGGTCAAGCAACTGATCAATGATGACGCATGGAATCGCGATGTCTTTCTGCCGACCGTGGGCAAACGTGGCGCCGCCATTATTGAGGCGCGCGGCCTGTCATCAGCAGCATCGGCAGCCAACGCAGCCATCGATCATATGCGCGACTGGGCCCAGGGCACTGCCGGCGAATGGACCACGATGGGCATTCCCTCTGACGGCTCTTATGGCATTCCGCAAGATTTAATGTTCGGTTTTCCTGTGACCTGCCAGAACGGCGACTACAGCATTGTCCAGGGACTTGAGATTGACAGTTTTAGTGAAGCGCGTATCGCAATGACCCTCAAAGAACTCAATGAGGAACGTGAAGCGGTTGCACATTTGCTCGCTTGAGTTTGACCGCCCGAGCCTGCTACCGCATGCGCGATCAGGCTCGATGCACATCGCAACACGATGCCAGGAAGGGTCGGGCTGCTGAGCAAAACGCCGGCAAGGCTGCAGTTCAAGAGGAGTTGATTCATGCATAGTTCGGGAATGAAGTTTCGTGAAGCGCTGCTTCAAGAAACGCCCTTGCAAATCGTTGGTGCCATCAATGCCAACCATGCCCTGCTCGCCAAGCGTGCCGGGTACCGCGCGATTTACCTCTCGGGAGGGGGCGTGGCGGCGGGTTCCCTAGGCTTACCTGATCTCGGGATTTCCGGACTCGATGATGTGCTGACCGATGTGCGACGCATCACCGATGTCTGCGACTTGCCACTGCTTGTGGATGTTGATACGGGCTTTGGTGCCTCCGCTTTTAATGTGGCCCGCACGGTGAAATCACTGATCAAGTTTGGAGCGGCCGCCATGCATATTGAAGATCAGGTTGGTGCGAAGCGTTGCGGGCATCGGCCCAATAAAGAAATCGTTTCAAAAGATGAGATGGTGGATCGAATCAAAGCGGCAGCTGATGCACGAACCGATCCAAACTTTGTCATCATGGCGCGCACCGATGCGATCGCCGTGGAGGGATTAGAGCCCGCAATTGAGCGAGCCTTGGCCTGCGCCGATGCGGGCGCGGACATGATCTTTCCGGAGGCCATCACCGATTTATCGATGTACCGGGCCTTCGCAAATGCGGTTAAGGTTCCGATCCTCGCCAACATGACCGAATTCGGTCAAACACCGCTCTTCAAGACCGATGAGCTTGCCGCCGCGGGCTGCGCCATGGTTCTATATCCATTATCAGCATTTAGAGCGATGAACAAAGCTGCGGAAGCGGTGTATCAGGCCATCAGGCGCGACGGCACCCAGGCTGCTGTCGTTGGCCAGATGCAGACCCGGCAGGACTTATACGATGCCATCGGTTACTGGGCATTCGAAGATCGCTTGGACCAACTATTTGCCAAAGGAAAGCATTGATGAGTGAGCCTAACGCGGCCAGCGCAACGGCCATCAAGCCAAAGAAATCGGTTGCCTTATCGGGCGTAACCGCGGGCAACACAGCCCTTTGTACGGTGGGCAGAACCGGCAATGATTTGCATTACCGCGGCTACGACATTCTCGATATTGCCGAGCAGGCTGAGTTTGAAGAGGTTGCCTACCTCCTTGTTCATGGCAAGTTCCCCAATAAAGCCGAACTCCGGGGTTATAAAAACAAGCTTAAAGCCATGCGTGGTTTACCGGCGCAGGTCAAAAGTGTTCTCGAATCGCTCCCCGCAGGCAGTCATCCCATGGATGTCATGCGCACCGGCGTCTCTGCCCTTGGTTGTGTACTTCCTGAAAAAGACGATCACAATACGCCTGGTGCGCGTGATATCGCTGATCGCCTGATGGCAAGTCTTGGATCGGTGCTGCTTTACTGGTATCACTACGCGGTCAATGGGCGCCGCATCGAGCTTGAAAGCGATGACGATTCCATCGCAGCACATTTTTTGCATCTGCTGCATGGCAGGGCGCCATCGGAGCTCTGGATTCGAGGCATGAATACAAGCCTTAATCTTTACGCCGAGCACGAATACAACGCTTCGACCTTCGCCTGCCGCGTGATTGCTGGCACGGGCTCAGACATGTATTCGGCCATTGCGGGCGGCATAGGCGCCTTGCGAGGCCCTAAACACGGCGGTGCTAATGAGGTGGCCTTTGAAGTTCAGAAACGCTACGAGAACCCCGACGAAGCCGAAGCGGACATCCGCCGCCGGGTCGACGCCAAAGAGGTTGTGATCGGTTTTGGCCATCCCGTCTACACCATTGCGGATCCCCGCAACAAAGTGATTAAGGAAGTCGCCCGAAGGCTCTCGAGCGATGCAGGCGACATGAAGATGTTCGGGATTGCCGAGCGTCTCGAAGCGGTGATGTGGGATGCGAAAAAAATGTTTCCCAATTTAGACTGGTTCTCCGCCGTGTCCTATCACATGATGGGTGTGCCAACTGCCATGTTCACACCCCTTTTTGTGATTTCGCGAACCTCGGGCTGGGCTGCCCATGTGATCGAGCAACGGATCGACAACAAGATCATACGGCCGTCTGCGCATTATGTCGGGCCCGAAGATCAAAAGTTCATTCCGCTTGAAGAGCGCGGTTAGGCGCAACGGTGATAGCGCGACGCGGCACCGCGACGAATCGATTTGTAAGGACTGGTCTCAGGGCGGGCATGCTGGCTACAGTCATGGCTTGCGGCCTGCCCCTTAAGGCCAGTGAAGTTAACGAGATTTCCCGAACAGATCCTGTAGAGGTCGGTCTTTACCGATGTCATCAGGGCGCACAGATTGTTATCAAAAGCATTGCGCCTGATCATGGATCGATCGTGCTTCAGTTCAAGGGCAAAGATCACCTGCTCTATGCCGTCGACACGACAACCGGTGCTGTTCGTTATCAGGACTCACGCAGTGGCATCACTTGGATTAAGATCCCGACAAAGTCGATGCTGCTCGACTCCAGGCTAGGCCGGCAGTTAGCCAATGACTGCAAACGCTAGCCTGTCAGCCAATTCCTCTGCAGTTTTTATGCCATGCCCGTTAACAAATACCTTGACCTTTATCAGATCTGAGTCATAAGGAACACATCATGAGCAATCCATTTAAAACACTTAAGTCATTTAAATATGGCAAAAAGTCAGGTCATTACTATTCCTTGAAAGCCCTCGGCGAGCAGCTCGGGAAAGACTTGTCACGCCTGCCCATTTCCATTCGCATCGTTCTTGAGTCCGTGCTGCGTAACTGTGACGGTAAGAAAGTCACCGAGCAGCATGTGAAGCAACTTGCAGGCTGGAAGGCCCGCGCATCGAGGACGGCTGAGATCCCCTTTGTGGTTGCGCGCGTTGTCTTGCAGGATTTCACGGGCGTGCCACTGCTTGCAGATCTCGCTGCAATGCGTAATGTGGCATCGGGCATGGGTAAAAATCCAAAAACCATAGAGCCTCTTGTACCCGTTGACCTGGTTGTTGACCACTCAGTGATGATCGATCACTTCGGTAGCAGCAAAGCGCTTGATCTCAACATGAAGCTTGAATTCTCAAGAAATCAAGAACGTTATCAATTCATGAAATGGGGTATGAATGCCTTCGACACCTTCGGCGTCGTTCCCCCTGGCTTTGGGATTGTTCATCAGGTAAACCTTGAGTACCTGGCACGCGGGGTTCATCAAAAGCAGTCTGGAAAACATCATGTTTTCTACCCGGATACCCTGGTCGGCACCGACAGTCACACAACGATGATTAATGGCATCGGCGTGGTTGGCTGGGGTGTCGGTGGTATCGAAGCCGAGGCGGGAATGCTCGGACAACCGGTTTACTTCCTCACGCCCGATGTGATCGGTGTGGAACTCACTGGAAGTCTGCGCGAAGGGGTGACGGCAACTGATTTAGTGTTGCGCATTACAGAGATGCTTCGAAAAGAAAAAGTTGTAGGCAAGTTCGTTGAGTTTTGTGGCGAAGGTACCCGCACACTCGCGCTTCCTGACCGTGCAACCATCGCCAATATGGCACCGGAATATGGTGCAACCATGGGCTTTTTCCCCGTCGATGAAAAGACCATAGCGTACTTCAGTGGTACGGGCCGAAGCAAAGATGAGATTGCCGCCTTTGAGGCCTATTTCAAGGCGCAAGACATGTTTGGCGTGCCTAACGGGAAGGATATCGACTTTACCAAGTTGCTCAAACTTGACCTCGGGACGGTTGCCCCCTCATTAGCCGGCCCCAAGCGCCCCCAGGACCGTATCGAAATCGGTCATGTCAAAGAGACATTTATCGATTTATTTTCTAAACCAACTGCCGAAAATGGATTTAATCAGCCCGCAAGCAAGCTCAACGAGGGCTTTGCAGCAGGCAAGTCAACCATCCATAACGGTGACGTGCTAATCGCCGCTATTACTTCATGTACCAACACATCTAATCCGGGTGTTTTGCTCGCAGCGGGCTTGGTTGCCAAGAAAGCAGTCGAGGCCGGCCTGACTGTTCCAAAGCACATCAAGACCTCGCTTGCACCGGGTTCTCGGGTGGTTACTGAATATCTCGATAAGGCTGGCTTACTTCCTTATCTCGAAAAGCTCGGCTTTAACGTGGCTGCTTACGGCTGCACAACCTGCATTGGAAACGCCGGCGATCTGACGCCTGAGATCAACGAAGCAATTACCAAGAACGATCTGATTTGTGCAGCGGTACTGTCGGGAAATAGGAATTTCGAAGCAAGAATCCATCCTAATCTAAAAGCCAACTTCCTTGCCTCGCCCCCGCTGGTCGTGGCCTATGCAATCGCAGGTAACGTGACCCGGGACTTAATGACCGAGCCCGTCGGCCATAACAAAGCCGGCAAGGCGATATACCTCGGCGATATCTGGCCGAGCTCCGACGAAATTCATCGCTTGATGAAGTACGCCATGAACCCGAAAGTCTTCCGCGAAAACTATGCGCAGGTAAAAGAAAATCCCGGCAAGCTTTGGGAGAAAGTCAAAGGCGGTAAAGGGCAGGTCTACGATTGGCCCAAATCAACCTATATCGCCCGGCCGCCATTTTTTGACAACTTCGGTATGGAAGCTTCCAACGAGACAATCGCGATTCGCGGGGCGCGGGCCTTGGGACTATTTGGCGACTCCATAACCACCGACCACATCTCGCCCGCAGGCTCCATCAAAGAGAGTTCGCCAGCCGGGCAGTGGTTGCTTGCTAACGGCGTGACGAAGGCGGACTTTAATAGTTACGGCTCACGGCGGGGTAATCACGAGGTCATGATGCGCGGCACTTTTGCCAATGTCCGCATCAAAAATTTGATGATTCCTGCCAAAGCCGATGGTTCAAGGATCGAAGGCGGCATCACCATTCATCAACCCAGCGGCGAGAGCTTGTCGATTTATGACGCTGCCATGCGTTACATCGACGAGCAAACCCCGACCGTTATCTTTGGTGGCGAAGAATACGGTACCGGGTCATCACGCGACTGGGCAGCGAAAGGCACTCAATTGCTCGGCGTGAAAGCCGTGATCGCCCGAAGCTTTGAGCGGATTCATCGCTCGAACCTCGTCGGCATGGGTGTGCTCGCGCTGCAATTCAAGGGCAGCGACTCCTGGCAGTCGCTCGGCATTGATGGCGATGAACGCTTTGATCTTGAGATTCCCGCAAAGCTCAAGCCGCAACAGGACATCGTGCTAGTGATTCACCGCCGAGACGGCAGCATCGAGAAAGTCACCCTGCTCTCGCGCATCGATACGGCCATTGAAGTTGATTATTACTTGCATGGCGGCATCCTGCCCTATGTTTTGCGTGACTTACTCGCAGCAGCTTAGCGCTTTGGTTTCCTGCACCGCAAGCGCTACATTCATGGCTTTGCACATCAATGCGTAGAGGGAGTCGATGACCGCGCTTACCGAGCAAGCTGCCCACGTCCTGCTTTCGCTTTACGAGCGGGGTCAGGCTTCGCCGGTTGAGACCACACAGGAGCTGCTCAGCCGCATCGAGCAGCTCAACCCCGCACTCAACGCGTTTTGTCTTGTCGATGAAGAAAGCGCACTGGCAAGCGCTCGAGAAAGTGAATCGCGCTGGCTGGCTTGGCGTAAGCATCGGCTCACGGGCTCAAGCGCGAACCGGCCGCGAGCACTCGAGGGCATTCCCGTCAGCATCAAGGATTTGATCCTCACCCGCGACTGGCCTACCCTGCGTGGTTCAAAAACCATTGACCCTCATCAAGCTTGGACTGTCGATGCGCCAGTAACAGCTCGCTTGCGGGAAGCCGGCGCGGTATTGATTGGAAAAACGACAACGCCAGAGTTTGGCTGCAAGGGCGAAACAAACTCTCCACTGACCGGCATCACGAAAAACCCATGGGATCTTCAGAAAACGCCAGGAGGGTCCTCGGGTGGCGCTGCGGCTGCCGTGGCAGCTGGTCTTGGCCCACTCGCTGTGGGCACCGATGGTGCGGGCTCGGTTCGCATACCTGCAGCTTTTTGCGGCAATGTCGGTTTTAAACCTTCATACGGTCGCGTGCCTGCCTACCCCTTATCGCCCTTTGGATCCGTTGCCCATGTGGGTCCGCATAGCATGAGTGTGGTTGACTGCGCGCTTGCGATGAATGTGATGAAACAGCCCGATGCCCGCGACTGGACTGCACTGCCTCCAGACGCGAGCGATTATTTGATGGGACTTCATGACGGCGTTGCCGGTCTACGCGTTGCTTATTCGCCAAGGCTGGGATATGTCAAGCATCTTGATCCCGCAATCGAATCCGCACTCGAAGCGTGCGCATTGAGCCTCGAAGCGATGGGGGCTTGCGTGGAGTCGATCGACCCGGGCATTGAGGATTCACTCGACATCAGTTTTGGTCTTTGGGTAGCCGGCGCAGCGAGCTTATGGCGAGGTTTGAGCGAAGCGCAACGCGAAGTCACTGATCCGGACTTTCGGTCCGAGGCCATGTCCGGTCTCGACATCAGCCTAAAACAAGTTCATGACTTCAATCATCGACGCGGCGTGCTTGGCTCGACGCTTAGGCAATTCATGACGGATTTTGATCTCATCCTCACTCCCTCTACTGCCATATGCGCCTTTGCGATACGGCAAGCCGGAACCGCGGGTGATTACGACGCACAGACCATGCTTGGATGGACCCCTTACAGCTTCCCGTTTAACCTTTCGCAGCAACCCGCGATCAGCTTCCCTTGGTCACTAAGCCCAGATGGTTTGCCGATTGGCGTTCAGCTTGTTGGGCCTATGTTCGGAGACGCGCTTGTTCTACGCGCTGCGAGAGCGCTAGAAACAATCCGCCCGGTACAGCGTCCGAGGATGCCGCAACATCAAAAGTAATCAAAAATAAAAAGCCAATCAGACGATTGGCTTTTTATTGCTTTGTTTGGTCGGGACGGCGGGATTCGAACTCGCGACCCCTTGCACCCCATGCAAGTGCGCTACCAGGCTGCGCTACGCCCCGAAGCCGCTGAGTATATCAAGCTATCGAAAGCAAACGAAGTGCCTCGGTCAGTTCCTGCCTTAATTGCTCAAGTGCTGCCGGATTGAGTGCACCAGCTAACGCCTTGCGCCCATCCGATGCTATTTCGGGCACTGTCAAAACCTGCTCAGGCGGCGCGACAAGCTCGGCACCCGGACTGCCAGCCTCCTCGAGGTTGGCGTCCTTCGCTAAACCGACGTTCTTCTCTGACGTACCGTCCGTCGCTAAACCGCCTTCCTTCTCTACCGTACCGTCCGTCGCTAAACCGACGTCCTTCTCTAGACTCCCGGCCTCTTTTAGACCACGAAGCTCAGCTTGCTCAGCAAGCTGCAGTCTTGCCACCGCTGCAGCCTCGGCCTGGAGATTTGAGATGGTTTGTCGACCCGACAAGCGCATGCGCGCCCCCTGGATCGTGAAGCCCTCGTCATAGAGAAGTTCTCGAATCTTGCGGATCAAAAGCACTTCATGGTGCTGGTAATAGCGACGATTGCCCCGCCGCTTCATCGGACGCAGTTGTGTGAACTCCTGTTCCCAGTACCGCAATACATGCGGCTTTACCGCGCACAGTTCACTCACTTCACCGATGGTGAAGTATCGTTTGGCAGGTATGGGCGGCAACAACTGATCCACCATACCGCGGGTTTTTAAATGGGCGCCCTCGTCTTCCTGACTCATAGCGCCATCGCCTAAAGCTCACTGCCTCGAGCTGGTACAAACTGACCGGAATCGATTTGCGCCTTGAGCTTTTGACTCGCATGAAAGGTGACGACACGACGCGCCGAAATCGGAATCAACTCGCCCGTCTTGGGGTTGCGTCCAGGCCTTTGCGGCTTATCCCGCAGCTGGAAATTGCCAAAACCTGAAAGCTTGACTGATAAGCCAGCCGCGAGCGCGTCGCTGACCTCCTGGAAAAACAGATCAACAAGGTCTTTCGACTCACGCTTATTGAGACCAACCCGCTCGAAAAGCATTTCGGCAAGCTCCGCCTTGGTTAGGGTTGCGCTTTCATCAAAGGCTTGCATCATTGCTCTCACCGACGTCCAAGATTTAGCACTAGCTCCTTAGCCGCGCCTTGCATGAGGATGCCACATCATCGATCATCTGCTGAATGAGATCTTGAATCTCAGCATCTTCAAGCGTTCGCTCAGTATCTTGAAAACGCAAGCGAAATGCAAGACTTTTTTCGTTCTCTTTCAGTCCTTTGCCTCGGTATTCATCAAACAAACTCAGGTTGATTAAACGATGCCCGCCGCTAGCCTTGAGTTTGGCTGACAACATTGCCGATGACACATGCTGATCAACAACAAAGGCGAGATCGCGTAAAACCGGCGGAAACCTGGAAGGCGCCTCAGGCTTCGGCATGGGCTTATCGGCGAGCGCCCAAAGCGGCAGTTCGGCAACAACTGCGGGATGGGCAAGTTCAAGCGTCTGCTGCAACTCAGGGTGCAAAACACCAAGCCAACCAGCTGCTTGACCAGCCACTTCGATCAATGCGCTTTGCGTGGGATGTAGACAGGGCGGGAAGCGCTCGCCCTGCTCAAGACCTCGACATCGAAAGCCTTCATGGTGGATGAGGGACTCGAGATCACCTTTGAGATCAAAAAAATCCACAAAACGCTTGGAATCTGACCAATGTTCGGCGTAGCGGGGACCATAGGCGAGCAGCGCGACACGAATAGGTTGGCGAAGACCGGCCACTTCGAGCAAGTCCTCGGGTGCCTCAGGCTGCCTGTGAAAGACGCGGCCGCATTCAAAGATCCTCACCCGCTCAGCCTTGCGGTTCAGATTAAAGCGAAGACTTTCGATTAAACCCGTCACAAGGCTTGTGCGCATCACATCAAGATGAGAGGCAATCGGATTGAGCAAGGCGATTCCTTTTTCACCGGAAATGCTCGCATCGAGCGATGATGAAACAAAGCTGTAGTTGATAACCTCCTGATAGCCTCGGGCAGCAATCTGTGATTTGATCTGAAGCAGGCTTTTCGTGGTTTCGGGCGCATCGCGCATCACGGTACGGGCTTTCGGCGGACGTTGCGGTAATCGGTCAAAGCCCCAAAGCCTCACAACCTCTTCGATCAAGTCCTCTTCGATGTCAAGATCGAAACGATAGCTTGGCGGCTGTACCTCAATCACTGGGCCTTGCTTATCATCCAACCAGCGATACGACATGCCAAGGCGGCCAAACACTGCGGAGATCTCGTCCTGACTTAAATCGATCCCCGAAACCAGTCTCGCCCGGCTCAGACGCATTCGCACCGGATTTCGCTCAGGCATCGCAATGATCTGATCATCAAGCGGGCCGGCCTTTCCGCCACAAATCTCGAGAATCAGGACACACAAATAGTCAAGTTCGCTCGCGGTTGTGTGGGCGTCCACGCCGCGTTCAAAACGATGACCCGCATCGGTAGCAAAATTATAACGACGAGCGCGCCCGGCAATCGCCTTCGGCCACCAGAACGCAGCTTCCACATAGATATTGCTCGTGTCATCCGACACCGCTGTCGCATCGCCACCCATAATGCCGGCCAAGCTCTCAATGGCCTTTTCGTCGGCAATAACGCCTACGGTGTCGTCAAGTTCGATGGTATTGCCGTTGAGAAGCTTCAGACGCTCTCCGCGTTTGGCCCAACGAACCGTAAGCGAACCCTCAATCTTGTCAAGATCAAACACATGGGTGGGTCGGGAAAGCTCAAGCATCACGTAATTCGAGATATCGACCAGGGCCGAAATGCTTCGCTGCCCCGCACGCTCGAGTCTTTCCTTCATCCAGCTTGGCGTTATCGCTCTAGGATTCACGCCGCGTATGACCCGCCCACAAAAACGGCCGCATAAATCGGCTGCCTCGATGCGAACTGGCAAACGATCCGGTATCAGGGCCTGAACCTGCGCCTCTGGCGCTGGCGAAAGCGCTGCACCACTGAGTGCTGCAAGCTCACGAGCGATACCACGAACGCCCAGACAATCCGGACGGTTTGGCGTGAGCTTCAAGAGAAACTGTTGATCCTCAAGTCTCAGGGCTTCGCGAAGATCTTGCCCAATCAAAAGTGCATCATCAAGCATCATTAAGCCTTGGTGATCCTGCGACAAGCCTAATTCCTTTGCTGAACAAAGCATGCCAGCGCTCTGGACACCTCTCATGGTCACCGGTTTAATGTGCAAACCCCCAGGAAGCAAAGCACCGGGCAATGCACAAGGCACTTTCATGCCGACTGCTGCATTAGGCGCACCACAGACGATTTGTGAAAGCGCTTCGGCGCCGACGTCAACATGGCATACGCGAAGGCGATCCGCGTTGGGATGCTGCTCCAGCTTTTCGATTCGGGCAACAACAACCTGGCTAAACGGCGGCGCAAGCGCCTCATGCGATTCGACTTCCAGACCGGCCATCGTGAGCGCATCGGCAAGCTCATCGCTGGTCCAGGCAGGATTCACGTATTGGCGAAGCCATTGTTCAGAAAATTTCATAAACCCCTCGATGAACCAGCATGTTGACGCGCCGGACTAGCCGTCAAATTGCTTCAAAAATCTCAGATCGTTTTCAAAAAACAAACGTAGATCTGATACGCCGTAGCGCAGCATGGCCAGACGCTCGACCCCCGATCCAAAAGCAAAGCCGATAAATTGTTCCGGATCCAGGCCAACATTGCGGACCACCTGGGGATGAACTTGGCCCGACCCTGATACTTCAAGCCAGCGATCTTTCATCGGGCCCGATCCAAAACGCATATCGATCTCGGCCGAAGGCTCAGTGAACGGGAAATACGATGGACGAAAACGCACATCAATATCGTCTTGCTCAAAAAACTGCCGCAAGAACATCGTGTAGACGCTCTTCAAATCAGCGAAACTGATGTCATCGTCGAGCCACAGACCTTCAAACTGGTGAAACATAGGCGAATGGGTGGCATCAGAATCGACACGATAAGTTTTTCCTGGCGCAATCACACGAATCGGCGGTTTATGTTGGCGCGCATACCGAATTTGCATCGGCGAAGTATGCGTTCGCAAGAGCAGACCACCTTCGACATAAAAGGTGTCGTGCATCGAACGCGCTGGATGGTCCTGAGGGGTATTGAGCGCGGTAAAGTTATAAAAATCATCTTCAATTTCGGGGCCATCAGCCACATCGAAACCAATCGACCGGAAAATTGCCTCGATACGCGCAATCGTAAGCGTGATCGGATGCAATCCACCTTCCTCACGGGCTCGACCCGGCAGGCTCACGTCGATCGCGTCTTTTTGAAGTTGGGCATTTAAATGCTGATCAGCAATGGCCTTTTCCCTCGATCGCCAAGCGCTTTCAATGGTCTGTTTTGCCGCATTAAGACTTTTTCCAGCATCAGTACGCGCTTGGGCATCGAGCCCCGAAAGCCCCTTCATCAAAGACGTCAGATAACCGTCACGCCCAAGAAACCGGGCTTTGACATTGGCAAGCTGCGCAGCATCCTCGCAGGCCGAAAAGTCTATTCTCGCTTGCTCGATCATGGCCTCCACGGCAATCGGGTCTGGTAAAGCGCTCATCCGCAAATTCCCTGGGTAAATGGCCGGCGAGGCCGGTGTCAATGATCATCCAAGCTGATACATCAACAAAAAAGGCCTTCCCATACCGCAGAAGGCCCTTTTTGGTCGCTCGGTTCAGGACGAATCAGTGTGCGATGGTCGATCTCACCTGCGCCACGATGGAAGCGAAGGCTGCCTTGTCGCGCACTGCCAAGTCGGCAAGGACCTTACGATCAAGACCGATCGACGCCTTGTTCAACCCGTGAATGAAGGCCGAGTAAGTCATGCCGTGCTCGCGCACCGCCGCGTTAATACGCGCAATCCAAAGCGCCCGAAAAACTCGTTTGCGATTACGTCGATCACGGTAGGCGTATTGACCTGCACGCATCACCGCCTGCTTGGCGATGCGATAAACATTGCCGCGGCGGCCGCGGTAACCCTTGGCTGCAGCAAGTACTTTCTTGTGACGCGCTCTTGCGGTCACACCACGTTTAACGCGAGGCATTTACCGACTCCTTTACGCGTAGGGAAGCATGGCGCGTATGTGCGCGATATCGACCGCCATAACCTCTGCAGAACCTCGCAGTTGACGCTTGTTCTTCGTGGTCTTCTTGGTGAGGATGTGGCGCTTGAAAGCCTGACCGCGCTTGATTGAACCGCCTGGGCGGACACGGAAGCGCTTCGCGGCGCCCCGTTTGGTTTTCATCTTGGGCATGATTGCTCCATATTCTCAACGATCCTAGGTGTGCGGGTGGATATGCGCTGATGTTGACTCAGCATCCACCTGCCCTTTTAAGACCCCGACCGCATCTTCTCCTTGGCCTTTTGTAAATAAGACAAAGTAACCGAAAATTGTACCCTAAAAAGCGCTACTTTTTGCGTTTCGGTGCGATGACCATCACCATTTGACGGCCCTCCAGTTTGGGCATGGCTTCAACCTGTCCATGCTGATCGAGATCGGTTCGGATGCGTTCGAGCAGACGCACGCCGAATTCCTGGTGCGCCATCTCCCTGCCCCGGAAACGCATGGTGATTTTGGCCTTATCACCCTCTTCCAAAAAGCGAATCAGGTTCTTCAGTTTGACCATGTAATCACCATCATCGGTGCCAGGCCTAAACTTGATTTCTTTGACTTGAATCGTCTTTTGCTTGGACTTTGCTTCGGCAGCACGCTTTTGTTCCTGGTAGCGAAACTTGCCGTAGTCCATCAATTTCACGACCGGAGGCGAAGCCTGTGCGGCGATTTCCACCAGATCGACTTCAGCCTCATCGGCCATTCGGAGCGCTTCTTGGATTCGGACGATACCGAGCGCTTCATTATCTTTCCCGATCAAACGGACTTCGGGAACTGTTATTTCACCGTTGATACGATGGGTACGTTCAGTAGCGATGCTTGATTCTCCAGTTCTTGTTGATCAATGACGCGATGATGACGGCTTGCTCGGGTCTTGACGATCAGGGGTGATGGTCATCAGACAGCTTTTACCGAGGCGCTTGACCGCTTGCTTGCGATATCTTCGCCGAGCAAATCAATAAACGACTCGACCGCCATCACACCCAGGTCAAGCCCGCCTCTTGCGCGCACCGACACATGTCCAGCCTGGCGTTCCTTCTCGCCAACAATGAGCAAATAGGGAATTTTCTGCAGGCTATTCTCGCGGATTTTATAGTTGATCTTTTCGTTTCGCAAATCGGATTCAACTCTAAATCCTTGTTTTTTCAGCCTTTGCGCAACATCGCCTGCATAAGACGCCTGGACTTCGGTGATACTCATCACCACGCATTGGACCGGTGCCAACCACATCGGCAACGCACCCGCGTGGTGTTCAATCAAAATGCCGATGAATCGCTCCATCGAGCCCACGATGGCTCGGTGCAACATGACCGGATGTTTTCTCGTATTGTCGATATCGACAAATTCGGCGCCCAACCGCATCGGCATATTGAAATCGACCTGCATCGTGCCGCATTGCCAGATGCGACCAAGTGCGTCTTTGAGCGAGTATTCGATTTTCGGCCCGTAAAAGGCGCCGTCACCGTCACTTACGATAAAGGACACGCCGGAAGCAGTAAGCGAGTTTGCCAGTGCAGATTCAGCCTTATCCCAAAGCGCATCACTGCCAACGCGTTTTGCCGGACGGGTTGCGAGCTTGTAGATGATTTGCTCAAAACCAAAGTCGGCATAGACCGCTTGCAAGAGTCGGGTGTAATTGGCGCATTCCTCTTGTATCTGGTCCTCGGTACAGAAAATATGACCATCATCTTGAACGAAACCCCGCACCCGCATGATGCCGTGCAAGGCACCCGAAGGTTCATTGCGGTGGCAGGCGCCAAACTCGCCGTAACGTAAGGGCAAGTCCCGATAACTGCGCAAACCGGCGTTATACACCTGCACATGCCCCGGGCAATTCATGGGTTTGACCGCGTAGTCACGATTTTCAGATGCTGTCGTAAACATCGCATCCTTGTAATTTTCCCAATGGCCAGAGCGCTCCCAAAGCGAGCGATCAAGCACTTGCGGACAGCGAATCTCCTGATAGCCGTTGTCCTGATAAACCCGACGCATGTACTGCTCAACCTGCTGCCAAATCGCAAACCCTCGCGGATGCCAAAACACCATGCCAGGGGCGTCATCTTGCAAATGGAATAAATCGAGTTCGCGGCCAAGGCGACGGTGGTCGCGCTTTTCCGCTTCCGCAAGCATATGCAAATAGGCGTCCTGGTCGCCCTGATTCACCCAGGCTGTGCCGTAAATCCGCTGCAACATTTCGTTGCGATGGTCGCCGCGCCAGTAGGCCCCGGCAACTTTCATCAGTTTGAAGACCTTTAACTTGCCAGTCGACGGCACATGAGGTCCACGGCATAAATCGATGAAGTCGCCCTCGCGATAAAGCGAGATCGTTTGGTCAGCAGGAATGCTTTGGATGATTTCTGCCTTGTAGTGCTCGCCTAGTGCCCTGAAAAATTCAACGGCATCGTCGCGCTTCCATGCCTCGCGGCTCACCGTCTCATCGCGAGCAGCCAATTCATGCATACGGGTCTCAATCGCACTCAAATCCTCTGGCGTGAAGGGGCGATCGTAGGAAAAATCATAATAAAACCCATGTTCGATCACAGGCCCGATCGTGACCTGGGCCTGGGGAAACAACTCCTTAACGGCGTGGGCGAGCAAATGGGCCGTGGAGTGTCTGATCAGGTCCAGGCCCTCAGGGTCTTTACCGGTCACAATCGCAACCTTCGCATCCGCATCGATCAGAAAGCTGGTGTCAACGAGTTCACCATTGACTTTGCCCGCCAAGGCGGCTTTAGCAAGACCGGGTCCGATCGACTGGGCAAGTTCAGCAACGGAGAGGGGCTGGGAAAACTGACGTTCGGATCCGTCAGGCAAGCGGACTTGGATCATGCGTGTAGGCCGGTGGACAGAGTAAAAACAACAAATCGGCAAGCGTTTGGTAGGCGGTATTGGACTCGAACCAACGACCTTTGCGATGTCAACGCAACGCTCTAACCAGCTGAGCTAACCGCCTCAAGAACCGGAATCATTTCGCAAAACCGATCGGATCCGGGAGTCAAGCGATGAAGAAGCTTTGATGCAGACTCCAGCACCCCACTCATTTCAGCCCGCGATCATAGCATAGGGGTCTTCCGCTGAACACGTGCAAGCCACCAGATGGGTACAAGGCCCATACCCACCATCAACAAACAAGGCCATGCCGCTTCGCCCAGTCGCTCATCCGAGGCGAACTGGTAGGCCACCACCGCGAGGGTGTCAAAATTGAACGGTCGAAGCACCAAAGTCGCGGGCAATTCTTTCAAAGCGTCCACAAAGACCAGCAAAGCGCAGGCCGTCACCGTGGGTTTAAGCAGCGGCCAGTGCACACGTCGCAGCACCTGCCAGGAACTGTGACCAAGCGATTGTGCACTTTGATCCATCGAAGGCGAAATTCGCTTAAGCGATGCTTCAATGCCTTGAAATCCCACGGAAAAAAAACGAACACCGTAGGCGTAGACCAGCAGCACAAGGCCAAGCAGTAGTCCCTGCCCGATCCATGCGTTCCAAATCGGCAACCAGTTGCGCAGCCATGCGGCCGTGCTCAAAATGCCCACGCCAATGACAACACCTGGCAGGGCATAGCCAGCATTGGCAAGTGCTGTGATCGACTTTACCCAGGCGCTTGGATTGATGCGTCCGACATAGGCAAGCAACACAGCTGCTGGAATGATCACCCAAACCGATAACGCCGCTAAAAGAAGCGAGTTTTGTAACCATTGGCCCAAGCGGGCGATTTGTTCATGGGCTAGCGGTTCGAGGGCATGTAGGAGGATTGAAACCGGCGCAACAAAGGCGATCAGAATGGGTAAAAAGCAAAGTGCGCTCGCCCGCCAGGCTGGCCAACCTTCCAGCAGCTGCACCTGCGCTGGCCGCCAGGACCGCGAGGCAAGTGCGCGCCTGGCCCTTTGCTTACGCTCAATCCACACGAGTACACCCACTGCGACCAGCAAGACAAGCGCCAGACGCGCGGCGCTCAGCTTATCCCCCATACCCTGCCAGGCCTTGTAAATGCCGGCGGTCAGCGTGTCGGTGGCGAAATAGCTCACCGTGCCGAAATCGGCTAAAACCTCCATTAAAACCAGGGCAGAACCAGCCGCAACTGAGGGTCTTGCGATCGGCCAGATCACCTTGGGCCAGACCTGCCAGGCTGGTGTGCCCAGACTTCGTGCTGCTTCGGCAAGCGAGGCACTGCGCTCGGCAAAAGCGCCCCTAGCAAGCATGTAAATATAAGGATAAAGCGCAAGCCCGAGGCACATGCCTGCGCCCCAGGGCGTGCGAACGCTAAGACTAGCGCTCGGACTCAGCTCAAGCTTTAACATCGCACGAAGCCCCTCTTGCAAGGGGCCTGAAACATCGAGGAAATCAGTGAAGGCAAAAGCCATCACATAGGGAGGAATCGCTAAAGGCATCAACAGGGCCCAGGACATCCAGCGTCGCCCGGGGAATTGATAAGCGGCCACCAGCCAGCCGGCAAGCACGCCAATCGAACCGGCGAGCGCCATCGCCACAAGGCTTACGACCAAGGTATTGAAGGCGTAATGCCCCAACACATGCTCAAGAAGATGCCACAGGCCCTCGCCCGGAATTGCCGCATGGTTTGTGGCAGACTCAAGCGGATGGACCCCCGCGGCAAGCATCAACAAAGCCATTAAGGGCACCGAAACGCCGATCCCCATCAGCAAAGGGAGCAGCCTTGTGCTTAAGGACGAAACAAAAGGTATTCGCATGCGCAAAGGATTGTACGTTCAGGACGCCGGTTGCCACGGGTTCATCCCTCAATCGAACATCGCAAAGGCAGGCGCCAAGCGCTATGCTCCCTACTTTTGTTAGCACAGCAATGAATGCATTAAGCCTCGATCAGGTCACCGTGTCCTTTGGCGAAGGTCCGCAACGCCGAAACGTGCTTGATCGACTTTCTTTTCATTTGGAGGCGGCGGCCATAGGTTGTCTGCTTGGCGCTTCGGGCTCAGGAAAAACCACGGTGCTGCGGGTGATTGCTGGCTTTCAAGCGATTGATCATGGCGAGATCTATATCCGTGATCAATTGGTCTCAAAGCATGGCAGGACCATGGCCCCAGAACAAAGACAAGTCGGTATTGTTTTTCAGGACTACGCGCTCTTTCCCCACCTCTCCGTTCTTGATAATGTAACGTTTGGATTGAGAAAACTATCGAAAGATGCTGCGGCGACGCAGGCTCTTGATTTGCTTGCACTGGTGGGTCTTGCAGGTTTCGAACGACGATTTCCCCACGAGTTATCGGGTGGTCAACAACAGCGGGTTGCGTTAGCCCGAGCGCTCGCCCCCCGTCCGCATTTGTTATTGCTCGACGAACCGTTCTCCAATCTAGATCCTGCCTTGCGCGAAAGGCTTGCCATGGATTTGCGTGAACTGCTCAAACGTCATGGGACAACAGCGCTGTTGGTTACCCACGACCAACACGAGGCTTTTGCGCTCGCCGATTCAGTGGGCGTCATGTCAGCGGGTCGTGTCGAACAATGGGATACTGCGTGGCGGCTTTATCATCAACCCCGTTCGCGGCGTGTTGCCAATTTTGTCGGACAGGGCTCCTTTCTTCAGGCCCAACTGATGCAGCGTGAAGGCAAGAGTCTGCTTCAAACCGAACTTGGCGAACTGGCAATTCAAGATCCTGCAGACCTTGCGATGGCAGCGGCATCTGCAGATTCGCGGGGCCAGCTCATGGTTTTGTTGCGGCCCGATGATGTGGTGCATGATGATGCCTCACCGATCACCGGCGAAATCATTCGCAAGGCCTTTCGCGGCGCACAGTTTATGTATGCGCTAAGGCTTGCGTCGGGTAGCGAGGTGCTTACCTTGGTGCCCAGCCACCACAATCATGATCATGGCGAAGCGATCGGTATTCGACTCGATGCCGATCACGTTGTTACTTTTAGATCAGAATAGCTGATTGATGCCGAGAAAGCGCGCTGCATCAACCTCAGGAACAATACCCTCATCAATGCCAAGCATCTTAACGCTGACTGAGTTCTCTGAGCCGATCCTCAAGAAAATCGAGCCTGTCCTGCCCCCAAAAGCGCTCGCCCTCAATCACATAAGTTGGCGAGCCAAAAACGCCGAGCAAACGCGCCTGCTCGCTGAACTCCCGATAGGCCGCCTGCACAACCTCGCTTTGTTCTGCAGCAACCAGTTCAGCGCCGGGCATACCCAGACGATCGGCAATCGCAGCACGAACCGACGCATCGGCAGTGTCGCGCTCCTCAACCCAAAGCGCGCTTAGCAAGGCATGCGATAGCGACTGGGCATCAAGTCCCGCTTGTTGTGCAGCGATCACCGTCCACCCGGGACGCTTATTCCAGTCAATCGGCGAAGCTTGCTTGCGGTAGTACCGGGGAACCAGATGAATCGGCATCTTCAGCCGCTTACTCCAGCGAGCGAGCTCAAGGGCGTGATAACTTTGACGCGCTTCGGGTCTTGTACGTAGCGGGATGCCGCCGGTATGTGGCACCACCGCCTGAAAGTCAAAGGGCCGTAACTCGAGTTTTACCTCGTAGGCTTGTGTGATTGCAGCAAGTCGAGGCCCCCCGAAATAGGCCCAGGGGGAAGACAAACTGTAATAACAATGAAGACGAATCATGGCAAACACCAAAGAGAAGCGCTTGGATGCATTAAACCACGAGCTTGCTATCGCCCTGGCAACCCTGAATTACCCGGGGCCGCCATGGCCTGGCAGATCCACACAACCGTCCGACGAAGCATCGGTCGCCTCGCAAGATCTTGACGTTTTAATTATTGGTGCTGGCATGTGCGGGCAGAGTGTAGCCTTCGCATTGCGACGGGAAGGCATTCATCGATTGCGGGTCGTCGACAAAGCAAATTGCGGTCAAGAGGGCCCCTGGACCAGCTACGCCAGAATGAACACGCTACGCTCTCCCAAGCACTTGACCGGGCCAGATCTCGGCATACCCTCCCTGAGCTTTCGCACCTGGTTCAGCACCCAACATGGTGAAGCGGCCTGGACGTCGCTCTATAAAATTGACCGTTTAGATTGGAACAACTACTTGCACTGGCTGCGAAAGCAAACCGGTGTTCGAGTTGATAACGGTATTGAATTCAAGTCGGTAAAGCCCCATGGCGAGGATCCCGATCACAAGCTTGAAGTAAGCCTTGAGCATCGAAGCGATGGGCGCAAGGAGCTTGTAAGCTGCAGGCATCTGGTCCTGGCATTGGGTCGCGATGGTAGCGGTCAGTTGCGTTGGCCGAGATTCAGATCTTGGCAATCCGATGGGCCTGGGCGCTGCCGGTCGATTTGGCATGCCGCCGACCCGATTGACTTTGAAGGCTTTCGCGGAAAGCGGGTGGCTGTCCTTGGCGCCGGTGCTTCAGCGTTTGACAATGCTGCCTGTGCACTCGAGGCTGGCGCAGCGAGCGTTGAACTGCATGTTCGTCGCGCTCAGTTGCCGCAAATCAACAAATCGAAGGGGGCGAGTTACCCTGGCTTTCAGCGCGGGTTTTATCGGCTACCCGATGCGCAACGCTGGTGGATGATGAATTATATATTCGATGTACAAGTGCCGCCGCCGCACGAATCGGTTCATCGTTGTGCAGCTTTCGATCAATTCAAAATCTGTCTCAATCACGCTTGGGAAGACCTCTGCCTTACGGTCGATAGCACCCAGAAGGTAGAAGTTTTCAGCAATCAGGGAAGGCATTTATTTGATCATGTCATTCTTGCAACGGGTTTTAGTGTTGACCTCATGGCGCGGGCAGATCTTGCGAACTTCGCACCGCTTGTTGACTGCTGGAAGGATCATGTGTCGGCAGATGAGGCAGACGCATTTGCGGAATCTGCTAGCTTTCCTTATCTGGGCGATGGTTTTGAATTTCTTCCGCGCGCCGATGTTAAGGGCCAGGACTGGTTACGCCGCATCCATGCCTTTAACTGGGGGTGCGCAATGAGCCATGGTCCCTTAGCGGGCGATATCCCAGGCCTCAGAGTCGGCGTTGAGAGGCTTACCCAGGCTCTGTGCGCGAGGCTTTTCTCAGACAGTTTCGCGGCGCATCAAGCGGCGCTGATCGCGTTCGATGATCGCGAACTCGAATCAACCCCGTGGTTCATCAATCGATAGACGCACCCGATGCCTTCACAACCTCAGCCCAGCGCTGACGATTCTGTCGAACGGTTTGGCGAAACTGCTCGGGTGATTCAATCCGGACCTGATTGCCGCGACTTGCAAATCGTTCACGGATAGCCGGCTGCGATAGAACCTGACGGACTGCATCATTGATCGCCTTGAGCGCAGCAGGGTCCATTTGTTTTGGGCCGAAAAGTGCAAACCAAATGCTTGAGTCATAGCCCGGGTACCCGGATTCGGCAATCGTTGGTACCTCGGCGACCGCACTCACCCGCTTGGCTGTGCTTACCGCGAGCAAACGAATCCGCTCGCTTTTTAACTGCGGCAGAACGGTTTGAACCTGATTAAAAATGCAACAAACTTCGCCTTTCAAAACAGCCTGCAAGGCTTCAGGGCCGCCTTTGTAGGGGACATGGGTCATGTCAAGCGAGGCTCGCGCTAGAAATTCCGCCATGGCCAAATGAACGCCCGTGCCATTGCCGGTAGAAGCGTAGTTGAATTTACCGGGTTGGGCGCGAACTTGTTCGACAAAACTTTTCAAATCCTTGGCGTCGATCACGCTCGGATTAATGACCAGTACATTGCTCACATCGACCAAGGGCGCAACCGGGGTAAAGTCGGCTTCAACATCAAAGGGTAGCTTTTTGTACAAGGCTGCATTTATGCCATGAGAGGCCGCCGTCCCGAGCAAAAGGGTATGCCCGTCTGGTCTAGCCTGTGCAACATGGGCCGAAGCGATGTTGCTGCCTGCCCCCGGCCGGTATTCCATGACGAGCCTTGTACCCAGTGCCTGCTCAAGCGGTTCCTGAAGTTGCCGGATCACGACATCAATGCCTGAACCCGCAGAGAAGCCCTGAACAATCACAATCGGCTTGCCGCCCCAATCGTGAGCCGCAACAGGCCTCGGCCCGAAGATGATCAAAGCACCGGCAAAAGTCAGGCTAAGCAGTCGCACTGATCTGAGCTTGTCGCCGGCAAGATGATTTTTGAAACGCTGAAGACCCCTCACAATCCATGCATTCGAAAACATTGCCATCCTCACTAACCTATAACTTGTGTGTGCCCTGTTGAGGCAGTGCCATCTCGTGTCGAACAAAGGATTTACAGCATGAATTTTGCATTTCGAGAAGAACAACTGCACTTTCAGGATACCGCATTGCGCTTTGCCCGCGAGGAACTGGCCCAGGGCGCACTTGAGCGCGCCCACAATCCGGCCTACCCCTGGGATGTGTCAAAAAAAATGGCGGCGATGGGACTCATGGGCCTTTGTTTACCCGAGTCCGACGGCGGCCAGGGAGGCAGTCTCTTAGACGCTGTCATCGCAATCCAAGCGATTGCATCGGTTTGCCCCCGCTCAGCCGATGTGGTCCAGGCGGGCAACTTCGGCCCCGTGAGGGTTCTCGCTGCCTACGGTAGCCCTTTGCAAAAGGATCGATACCTTAAGGCGATACTAGCCGGTGAGGCCCTGATTTCAGTGGGCATGAGCGAACCTGAGGCAGGATCAGCTGTTACGGCATTAAGAACGACAGCAACACCGGATGGTGAGGGCTACCGGATCAACGGCACGAAGGTTTTCACCACCCACGCACCTTATGCAGCCGTCATTCTCTGTTATGTTCGCTTTGGGCCCGGCGTTGATGGCATCGGTTCTGTGCTGATCGACACAAGGTCGGAGGGCTTTCGTTACGGCAAAGTCTCGCAATTTATGTCAGGCGAGGAATGGCGGCAGCTTTATTTCGATAACGTTTATGTGCCGCCCGAAATGGTTGTTCTCAAGGAAGGGGGTTTCAAACGCCAGATCGCAGGCTTTAACGTCGAGAGGCTTGGTAATGCGGCCCGCTCAATTGCCTTGGGGCGCTACTGTTTTGAACAAGCAAAGACCTGGGCTTTGCAACGCAAGCAATTTGGCAAGCGGATCGCTGAATTTCAGGGCATTCAGTGGAAGTTCGCCGAGATGAAAATCAAACTTGAAGCTGCCCAGCTTTTGCTCTATCAAGCCGCCAGTCGGGCCGATGCCGGCTTTCCGAGTGCCGAAGATACAGCGATTGCGAAACATGCCTGCAATCAATGGGGCTTTGATATTGCTCATGAATCGCTACAAATTCTTGGTGGCGCCGGCTACAGCCAGGATTTGCTGCTCGAGTATTGCTTGCGGCGCTGCCGAGGCTGGATGATTGCGGGTGGATCGCTCGAAATTCTGAAAAATAGGATTGCGGAATCGGTTCTCGGAAAGCTTCCCTAGGGCCTTGACATCATCCAGCCCCAACACAACAAAGCCAGACACACCATCAAAGTCAACGACCATCCGCAAGGCTGGTAGACCAACGAGGGCGAACGCGATATGCAGGGAAATCAACCAGGCCAAGCACTTATCTCATCCGGCCCGTCCCGATGGCAACATGCCCTGCTCGAGCCGGACACGGTTGCACTGATTGGTGCTTCTGGCGATCCTACAAAAAACACATCAAGGCCGCAGCGTTTTTTACAACAGTGCAACTGGCCAGGAAAAATTGTCCCAATCAATCCAAGCCGCGACGAGCTATTCGGGGTGAAAAGCTACAAAAGCGTGCTTGATTACCCAGACTCGATCGACCAGGCCTTTGTCATGACCGCGGCGGCGCACATCCCCTTGGTGATTGAGCAATGCGGTCGTAAACGCATACCTGTTGTCACCATTTATACCGATGGTTATGCGGAGATCGGCGAAGACGGACTCGCGCAGCAGGAGGCACTGGTCAGGCTTGCAAAGCATTGGGGCATAAGACTGCTTGGCCCCAATTGTATTGGTCTGATTCAAGCCCATCGCGGCCTTGCGCTTACCGTTAACGCGGTGATTGATACCGATCGACCAGTGCCCGGCAGCTACGCCATGATTTCACAAAGTGGCTCGATGATTGGTTCACTGATGACCCGCGGCCAGGCTCGGGGTATCGGCTTTTCAACCCTGATCTCGGTCGGTAACGAATGTGATTTGGATCTTGCGGACATGATCGAGGCCTGTGCTTCCCAGGCGCAAACCAAGGCTATTGGGCTTTTTATGGAAACGATCAGAGATGCTCGACGATTTCGGCAGGCCGTCGCGCATGCCATGAGTCTCGATAAGCCGGTTGCCGCTTATCTGATCGGGCGATCGGCGCTCGGCAACCAGCTTGCGCAGTCGCATACAGGCGCACTGGCAGGCTCAGGTCTTGCCCTGAGCAGCTTTCTGGATGACTGTGGGGTCGTTCGATTGCAAAGCATGGAGGCCTTGATCGAAATCGCACCGATGCTTCGCCCCCGCGCTGCGCAACGGAATCGATCCCAAGGAAAGTCACGCGTGGCCGTACTCACCACAACAGGGGGCGCCGCAGCCATGGTGATGGATAACTTAGGCCTTCACGGCATTGAACCCGCCTATGCGGATGCAAGCTTGCAAGATCTTGTGGAAGCTTCGATAAGAAGCATCGACAGCACACACCCAGTACCGAAGCTTCGAGCTGCGCCCATCATTGACCTCACGCTTGCGGGCAGCGCCATACAGTATGCAGGCGTGCTTGCCGCCCTCGCACAATGGGATGCTTGCGATGCTGCGGTGGCTGTCGTTGGCTCATCAGCCCGCTCAAAGCCTGCACTCGCGATGCATCCGATTCTAGAACATGCACCGAGCTTTACGACAAAGCCTATTGCTGCGTTTTTCGCCCCGCAAGCCGATGAAGCCCTCGCACTTTTAAGCGCAAAACATATCGCTGGCTTTAGAACGCCAGAGAGCTGCGCCGACGCCATCGCAGCGATCATGCGATGGCGCAGGCCGCGCCAGGTCGAGCATGCTGCACTTGGTCAGGCAAGTCGGTCCTTGCTCGAGCATTTGTCGATCGCCTTTCAAGTAAAGAACCAGCAACCAAACGAAGCGCAGGCCTATGAGCTCTTCGAGAGTCTGTCAATCCCGTGCAGCCCACATCAGGTCTTCGAGCTTAGTGATCTGGCGCAAGTGATGAAGGACGAGTCACTCGATCAATACGTCCTAAAAATTGTAAGTCATGAAATCACTCATAAGTCTGATCTTGGCGGTGTTTTACTTGATTTAGATCGTTATTCATCCTGGGATAAAGCCCTTGAGGCACTACGAGATCGTGTGATGCAACATGACGCCATCCTCGCCACTCAGGCAAACCCAACGAATCGGGCTAGGTCGGGCTTACGCCAGGTACTGGTCCAGAAAAAACAAAAGGCATTGGGTGAGGTCCTTATCGGCTATCGCTACGATGCGGTTGTTGGACCTGTTGTGGTGCTGGGCATCGGCGGCATTGAAGCAGCACTCAACCCTCATGTCGCGCTCAGACCAGCCCCAATCGACATGGAGGATGCCTTCGCCATGATTGCGGAGATACCGGGACTGCTCAGGTATCAGGGCTTCCGTAATCTACCGAAGGGCGACATGAAGGCTCTGGCCCTTGCGCTTTGTGACCTGTCAAGACTTGCATGCGACCCGACGGCCTGTATTGAGGAAGCAGAAATCAACCCAGTCTTCATCATGCCGGAAGGTCTTGCCCATGGTGTCATGGCTGTGGATGCTGTTGTGCGACTACGCGTCCCGGCGAAAAAACAACCACGCTGATCAATGCAATGATCGGCAAGGAGAATCAAACATGAAACCAGACACTCAGCCCTTGATTTTGCGCAGCGCCAACGCCGCCCAAAGCGCTGAACAAGACAAGCCCGCTGCCATCAATGAGGCCAATTCACGCGGTGCGGCGAAGCGTCAAAGTCTAAAAGCCCTTTTCTTGGGCAGCGCACTACCCCTGACGATGATGACAGTCAAAACAAGCCTTGCACAAACCGTCTATCCAAGCCGGCCCATCCGTCTGCTTGTGGGCTATGCGGTGGGCGGGCCTACCGATTTAGCTGCGAGACTGATTGCGGCCCGAATGCAAGAGTCGATGGGCCAGTCGATCGTCGTCGAGAACAAGCCAGGAGCCGGATCCAATATCGCCTCGGCCGAAGTCGCTCGTGCCGCGCCGGATGGTCATACCTTGTTGCTCGGTACGGTCGCGAATGCAACCAACATGACGATGTACAAAAACCCCGGCTATGACACCTTGCGCGACTTTGTGGCGATTAGTCAGGTGATGAGTGCACCGAGTATTTTGGCGATTCATCCAAACCTGCCTGTGCAATCCCTCAAAGACCTGATCGCGCTTGCAAAGAGCAAACCTGGCACACTCAGTTTTGGTTCATCGGGCGCAGGCGGTTCACCACACCTCGCGGGTGAACTTCTACAATTTCGCGCCGATATCGATTTGGTACACGTTCCCTACAAAGGCGCAGCGCCTGCCATGACCGATGTCATCTCAGGACAGATTCAAATGGCCTTTATGACAGCCCTGTCTGCCGTGCCACACATTCAATCGGGCAAGCTTAGAGCACTTGCTGTGGCATCAACCAAGCGCATTACCGCGCTTCCGAATGTTCCAACCTTCGCTGAAGTCGGCATGACGGATTTTGAAGTCTCCTCATGGAGCGGCCTTTACGCACCTGCGAAAACGCCGCCAGATATCGTACAAAAGATTTATCAGGAATGTACAAAGGCACTTGCTCATCCCGAAGTACGCCAAAAGCTGATCGGGTCCGGTGCAGACCCTGTGAGCAGCAGTCCTGAAGCATTTCGAGACTACAACAAGGCTGAAATCGAAAAGTGGGCGGTCGTGATTCGAAGGGCAAAAATCAGCCTCTAGTGATCGACGCAGGCCCCCGCCCGATGATGTCCAGGTGTTATTGACGGGGATACTGCACCGATTTGGCGAAATCAGCTGCCGAGTCAGTTTTCCAGGTTTTACTCAAATCACCTGTGGTTCCCGCAAAAATAGCAACAAGTACAGCGCCGATTACAACAACCGTAAACACGGTGAGCTTGCCAAAGGCCATTTTGGTCTTCTTGTCGTCCTCATCAGCAAGCCGGTCCTTCAGCGGGGGTGCTGCGTCGACATGCTCTGCCAAGGCAATCTCACGATCGGCCTCTTGCCGATGCTTTCGAGCGTGAAAAGACGACAACCCTGCCTTGCCTGTATCCTCTTTTTGCAAATGCTCAATGGTTTCGCGATAAGCAGCGATCATTTGCTCGTAGGACTCAATCGCTGCCTCGTAATGACGAATCCTGGATTTCGAGTTAGTGGGCATAAGCTTTACCTAAAAGCGAAAGTCAAACATTCAAGGGACGTAATATCATCGTCATCAGGTTTGCCTCAAAGCGACGGCGCAATGACTTAACGATGGCATTATCTCGATTGCAGCTTAGATACATTATCGAGGAGGCCCGATGAAATGCAAAACGAACTGTAAGTGCCTCGGCGGCGCGGGGAAATGCTTGCAAAACCGCAGACTTCTTCAAGCAGACGTCATTGCGGCACTGGCTTTTCGCCAGTCTCGAGCCTTCGCGTCATTCTTTTGAGCCCTCGCGTCGTTCTTTTGAGCCTTCGCGTCATTCTTTTGAGCCCTCGCGTAAACCTTTTGAGCCATAGCGAAAACCCTTTGAAGACTTGCATCAGGCATGACTCGGCATCTTGCTCCAGTTTCGAGAATGCAAGATCGTTGATTCAGGCATACTTTCTGTCCATAACAAGAAGTCAGGACCGCCGGCGGCGGCGGAAATTTTGAAATGCAGCAAAGTCCCAAGCAACGTTTTTGCTCAAGCTGTCGCGTCGACCGAGATGAATCCCTGGGTAAATGGGTGATGACCCGTGGCGGGGTTCGACGCTTTATCTGTGCGCACTGCATGGCTAGACGCAAAGCACAAATGCCCCAAAAACCCGCTGAAGAATCGGCAGCTTTACCGGGCAGTCTTGAAAAAGAATCCGCCGCTACCGATAGCAAGTGAGCTGAGCGGCTTGCGCCCGCAGCCGTTTACCGCAACAAGCGCGCAAACGGCAGCAGCCAAACCTTTCTTGCCAACCCCGAGACAAAATTCAATGCAGCAGTGCGCCAAGCCTTCGGCGATACTGACCGACCAATTGGGGGTCGGGACAGAGCTGAAAAATTGCAAGCATCGATTGACGGATAAGCTCAGCGGCAAATTGCCGTTCATGCGCAAGCAAATCCAAGAAACCATCCATCGCCTCGGTCCAGCGGCCCGATAGCATTGCCAGTTGCGCCTCGCGTAACTTTTGCTGGGGCGCTTTGGCATGGTCCGGGCCTGGTTCTTTGGGATCCGAGAGATCACTATGCAGCTTCGTCTCGACCAAACCCCCTGCCTCCAAAGCAAGCGCCGCGTCCACGAGGAAAGCGACCGCTGCAATTTTTGGATCACTGAGCCTCTTGGGACGCAAGGTCTCGAAGCTTTGCGCGGCATCGCCCCACATCGATAGCTGCAACAAGACTTGCACCCATTCAAGCCTCGCAAGTTCGTGCGCAGGGTTTAGCACGAGCACACGCTTATACAACTCGCAGGCCTCTTCGTATTGAGTCTCGCACACGCGTTGTCTGGCTACGGCCAAGTCTTTATCCTCAAGACGGGGTAGATGACGATCAATAAAATGCCGTATCTCGGACTCTTGTCGCAAACCCACGAACTGATCAACGACCTTCGAATCCTTAAAAAGCATTACCATCGGTAGGCTACGGATTTGATAGCGTTGTGAGAGTTGAGGGGCATGGTCAGCGTTGACTTTAACCATATACACCCTGCCCTCATAGGCCAAGCTGAGCTTTTCGAGCATTGGCCCGAGCGTGCGGCAAGGTCCGCACCAAGGCGCCCAAAAGTCAACCAAGACGGCTTGTTGCTTGGACACCTCAAGCACCGCTTCTTCAAACCGCGATTCACTCAAGTCGAGCACGATTAAATCTCCATCATGACTGTTTTAATAACAAACCAAGTATGCCGCTCATGGTGACCAGATCTTCGGGCGATCGTCGCTCATTCAACACCTCCGAAGCTTGAAAACGCAAACCGGTACTGTGCGATGCTAGGCGGATCAGAAGTTCAGCAAGCCAGGGCCTTCGATTAATGCGGTTCGCCTTTTCGTATTGTGCATAGCGCATACGTAAAGATCCAAGTGCGCGCTCATAGTGAAGACTGGGGTGCAAGCGATCTGACGATTGCTGGGCTTCGGATGCCAAGATGCTCTCTGCAGCCATGAGCCCTGTTTCCATCGCTTTCCCGATTCCCTCACCGGTGAGACCATAAGTGCTACCAATTGCCTCGCCACAGATCAACACACCATCCTGACTGGTTAATGCTCCTGTCAAGCCACTTCGCAAGGGGGCACCTTTCAGCGGCCCGATCATCTCGCCTTCCTTCAGCAGGCGTGCAATCGTCGGGTTGACATCGATCAACTGTTGAAAAAGTTGACGCAGATTCACTTTCTGCTGCGGCCAGTTCGTTGCGACATCAAATACCCCAACCCCAAGGTTATAGGCCTCGTCTCGCATGGGGAAAAGCCAGGCATAACCAGGGCTAAGCGCACGATGCCAAATGACTTGCAAGCCTGTGACTTCCCTGTGCAAGCCGGGATGCCTGACGATTGCCCGCATGGCCATCGCACTTGGTGCTCGACGATGCTCAACCGTTGCCGCCTGGAGTGCGGATGACGAAGCGCCTGTTGCAATCACAAGCTGTTTTGCCGAGATCAAAACGAGTTTGCCAGCTTTACGGAACCAGGCGCCATCCACAGCATGGTCCACTTCCGGGCGGCGCGATAAGCCCTCAAAGCAAAGCCCACCCTGGAAAATGGCGCCCTGCCTGATGGCAGCTTTGAGCAGGATTTCGTCAAACACAAAGCGTGAAATCACTGCCATCGGCGCCGTCAGGTCGACCGACCGGCCGCTCGGTGCAATGCATTGAACATGGTCTACCGCTTTAGCCTGGGCCAACACCTCGCTCAGTAATCCCAGACGCCTGAGTACCTGCAAGCTGTCCGGTATCAAAGCATCGCCGCAAATCTTGTGTCGCGGAAAAATGTACTGATCCACCAGCAAAACGTCGTGACCATGGCGGGCTAACCAGTGTGCGCAGCTGGATCCGGCTGGGCCCGCCCCGATCACCAAGGTCTGGCAGCTGATGGTCGGCAAATCTTGCACGCGCTTCACGAAGCTTGCTGGCCTTGCTCTCACTCGGGCTCGATACCGGCGGCACGAAGCGCCGAACGATAAGACTCATACTGCTCTTTGGTATGTGCGGCCAAGCCCTCCGGTGTGGAGCCGGTTTGAACAAAGGCGATTTTCTCCATCGCAGCCTTAACCTCAGGGCGCTGCGCTGCTGCCAAGAATTCCTTGTTCAGACGCTCAACAATGGGCTTGGGCATGTTGGCAGGCCCATAAACCGCTGCCCACGAAGTGATGGTGAATTTGCTGATGCCAGCCTCCACCATCGTGGGCACGTTCGGCAATAGCGGGCTTCGGCTCGTTGTGGCAACCGCAAGCGCGCGAATCTTCCCTTCTCGCAAGTGGGCAATGGAGGGACCCGAAGAAACCATCATGGCTTGAACCCGACCAGCAAGTAAATCGAGCATGGCCTGAGGTTCACCCTTATAGGGCACGTGGGTCATTTGGATACCGGCGAGCGAACAGAACTGCGCTACCCCTAAAATACCGGTTGTGTTCCCAGTCGCATAGCTCAACTTCCCGGGCGCATCTTTGGCGAGCTTGACCAAATCGGCCAAGCTGTTGGCGGGCACGCTGGGGTGAACCACCATAAAAAAAGTGTAACGCCCTAAATCAGCAATGGGCGAAAAATCCTTCAAAGGATCATAGGGAGGATTCTTTTTCATCGCAGGCCCTGCGGCCATCGGACTGTTGGTCGCCAAAAAGAGCGTGTAGCCATCACTGGCAGCCCGCGCGACTTCCTGTCCCGCAATCAGACCATCGGCACCCGCCTTGTTTTCAACCACCATGGGCTGCCCGAGTGCCTGGGACAGCTGAGCGCTATAGGTTCTAGCAACCATATCCGTCGTCGATCCAGCGGGGAACGGCACGACGAGGCGGATGCTCTTGCTCGGGTAGCTTTGAGCCTCTACCCGCATTGACAGGCTGGCAGCTGGCAGCGCAGCCGAAATCATCTTAAGTACATTGCGACGCTTCATCACGGTCTCCTTCATGTCTTATCATCAATCATCATTCATCCGGCGCTTAAATCCATCGAAACGCTCTGCAATACAGTACCCACCGGGCAATTCGCTGCATCACGACACCCGTGCTCCTATGAACCAACTCGACCGACTTTACCGAATCAGAGATATGTTACAGGCTCGGGGCAAAGTGCCGATCGCGAACTTTTTGCGAGAACTTGAAATATCCCGTGCCACCTTCAAGCGAGACCTTGAAATCTTGCGAGACAGGTTCAATGCGCCGATTGTTTACAAACCCTTCGAACGGGCCTATGAGCTCGAACCCCACGGGGCAATCGGCCCACGATTCGAGCTCCCGGGTCTATGGTTCAACCAGCAAGAGGCACTTGCGCTGGTCACCATGCACAACATGCTGCTGCAACTTGATCAGGCAGGTTTTATCGGGCCGCATCTAAACCCCTTGATTCAACGTGTCGAGACAACGCTTGGGGGAAGCAATACACCCGGCCGCGAACTACGCAAGCGGTTGCGCCTGATCGCTCATGGCACGAGAACAAGACAGTTAGCTGCCTTTCCACAAATCGGAAAGGCATTGCTTGAGCGGCAATGTCTACTTATTCGTTATGAATCTCGAAGCAAAAACGAGGTCAGCGAGCGCAAGATTTCACCCCAGCGGTTGGTCCATTATCGCGAAAATTGGTATTTGGATGCCTGGTGCCATTTGCGGAAAGATCTCCGGAGTTTTTCTCTAGACCTTATTTTGTACTGCCAGACCCTCAAACAGGCCTGCAAAGAGTTACCGGAGAAACGGCTTGAGGCTCATAGTAACGCTGGCTATGGCATTTTTTCGGGTGCGGTCATCGGCACAGCGCGCTTGAGATTTTCCCCTGAACGCGCGCGCTGGGTTGCCAGCGAGCAATGGCACCCGCAACAAAAGCAATCGATGGACAAGCAGGGCTGCCTGCTGCTTGAGTTGCCCTACAGCGATGATCGTGAGCTCATCATGGATATCTTGCGACACGGCGATCAGGTCGAGGTGATCGGGCCAGCTTCGCTACGCCGAAAACTGATTGAAACCTTGACCAAGGCAAAAGCTCAGTATCAAACAGACGATTAGCTGGCTCACGTTATGAGCCACCTGACGATTAACATGAAATCACAGCCTGTCCCTTCAAGGAGCATTTCATGCTTTATCCTCTGAATCGCTTATCCGGTGTCGGTATTACGATTGCGCTTGCCCTATGCGCCTGGTGGTCGATATCAACCATTGCATTTCACTATGAGAATCACAGTCAGGTGCGCATCCATTCAAAGGCTCAAGCTTTGAGCACCGCGAATCAGGCGACCGGGCATTGCACCGGTGGCTTGCCCCTGCTCGTAGACCACGGCGCCACTGACCAGGGTGTAATCGTAGCCCTCAGATCGCTGGATAAAGCGTCTGCCGCCACCCGGTAGATCGCTGACTTGTTCGGGCATGGTCAGTCGCAGCCCCTCGAAATCGACGATGTTGAGATCAGCTTTCATACCGACCGCAATCAAACCGCGGTCTCCAAGACCAAGGGCGTTTGCATTGTTATAAGTTTGTGCCCGAACCAAGTCTTCAAGCCGAAGTCGATCGCCGCGCTGACGGTCACGCGCCCAATGGGTGATCAAGAAGGTGGGAAAACTAGAATCACAAATATAACCATTATGGGCGCCTCCGTCGCCTAGCCCGAGCAAGGTAAAAGGGTGGGTCATCATCGTTCTCACCGACTCAAGATCACCATGCTCATAGTTGTGCAATGGAAAATAAAACAATTGCTTACCTTCGTGCCTCAGCATGTAGTCGTACATAAATTCCCTCGGGTCACGTCCCTCAGCTTGCGCTAAGGCCGCAACACTTTCATTGGGCTTTGGCTCATAAGTGAATTGCTCGTGCAAAGGAAAGTGTCGCTCATGGGCAAGTGTTAGTCGCTGTAATCTGAGGGTCTCCGGCTTCGGTTGATCGGCAAGAATGGCAGCTTTCACCGACGCTTGCCGAAGCGCTTGAACGCGTTCTGGCAGTTCAAGATGAGCCAAATCAAGATAGGCTTTCGCGTACATAAAGGGGCTCATCGAACACTGCAGGCCGAGCATAAGACCAATTGGCCTGCACGACACTTGAGCACGCATGTTCAAACCATCTGCCTGAGCGGCTTCGACTCTTTTTAGGATATCGCGCCAGCGATCTGGATATTGGCCCTGCTCCAAAAGCGTAAACGAGAAGGGCCTACCGCTAGCCCTAGCTGCATCTTTCATGATGCCAAATTCAGCTTCTAGGTCGGCGAAATCCGAAATCATCTGAATCACGCCTTTTCCCGCTTCAGCGAGCCCTTGAGCGATGGCACAGTATTCGTCCCCTGAAACGTCAAGGCTTGGGACCGATTCGCCTTTACTCGATCGATGTACCATCGCTCTAGAACTTGAAAAACCAAGGGCGCCCGCTTGAAGCGCCTCCTTAACCACAAGCTTCATCGACGCCAAGTCCTCAGGGGTGGCTTTCTCGCGCCTTCGACCTCGCTCGCCCATCACGTAGACACGGACAGCAGCATGGGGCACCTGTGTGCCGATATCCATGGCGTGAGGCAAATTGTCGAGCGCGTTGAGATAGCCCGGAAAATCTTCCCAGGTAAAAGGCACACCCTCCCGAAGCACGGCTCCAGGAATATCTTCGACGCCTTCCATGAGCTCGATCGCCCATTCACGCTGTTCGCTGCGCAGCGGTGCAAAGCCGACGCCGCAGTTGCCCATGATCGCAGTAGTCACGCCATGCCATCCTGAAGGGCTTAAATACGGATCCCAAAGCGCTTGACCATCGTAGTGCGTATGGATATCAATCCAACCAGGCATGAGGTATCGGCCAGCGGCATTGATTTCGCGTGTCGACCGCGAGCTTATAGATCCAATTTCTACAATTTTTTGATTGCTGATCCCAACATCGGCTGCAAAAGCAGCGCGACCTGTGCCATCAATCACTTTAGCGTCGCGGATAATTAAATCATGCATTCGAAATGCTCCGGTTAATCAGCTAGATCTTTGGTCAAATTCGTCGAGGGTTCAAGCTCAAGCTCGGCACGTGCAACAAGCGCCTCAGGAAGGCTTGAATGCACTGCCACCCCTAGTCGCTCAAACTCCTTAGCCTGCTGAATCAAATTGGCCTTTCCGGTGACCAGCTGTGAAACTGCTTTGTCATAGCTATCACGAGCCTTAGAAAGCGATTGGTCGATTGCTTCCATCGTGGAAACAAATGCGACCAGTTTTTTATAAATTTTTGCAGCTCTTTCAGCAAGTTCAGCACTGTGTTTGTGCTGGTCTTCAAAGCGCCAAAGCTGCCGAACGATTTGTAAGCTTGTCAACAAAGTTGTTGGGGTGGTAATCACCACTTGCTGATCCATAGCCTTTTGAAAGAGCGTTGAATCGCCACGCATAGCCTCTCCAAAGGCTGATTCGATAGGTATAAACATAAAAACAATTTCTGGTGTATTGAGTCCAGGCAGTTCAGCATAAGATCGCGAAGACAGCTCTTGGACTCGATCGTTGATCGCACGCAGGTGTTCTTGAAGCGCAACACTGCGTTCATGATTGTCAAGAGCATTCACATATCGTGTGTAAGCATTTAGCGAGACCTTTGCATCGATAACGATGTGTTTTCCTTGCGGCAAAAAAACAATCGCATCGGGCCGCTTTCTGCCACTATCGGTTTGAAAACTGACTTCCCGACGAAAATCAGTTCCATCCCTCAAACCGGAACGCTCTAACAAATTAGACAATACAAGTTCACCCCAATGACCTTGCACCTTTGACTGCCCTTGCAAGGCCGTCGACAGCTTATGTGCCTCCTGGGTCATTTGCTGATTGAGCGACTTAAGCTGATTGAGTTCAGCCTGCAATTGCGCGGCGCGCTCAACATCTTTTAGCTGAACATCGTCCAACTTCGCTCTGAACTCGACAATACGGTCTTTTAAGGGTTCGATGAGTCGCCCGAGTTGCTGCTCGCTTTGAACAGTGAATTGCTTGGTGCGCTCATCAAGCATTTGAGCGGCGAGAAGCTTGATTTGGTCATGGAGCCATCGACTATGTTGTTCCAAACTTTGTTCACGCTCGAGTTGTACTTTTTGGGTTGCCTGTGTCTCAGATTCGAGTTGTGCTCGCAAGGCCTGCTGCTCTGAGCGTGCAATCAACGAGCGAACCCAGTACCCGCCCAGGCCACCTAGCGCCACCCCAATCGTCAACATGAAGACCAATCCAAGTTCAGCAAACAAAAGTTAAACTCCCGCAAGTCTCACAAGGCTTGCCCATGAACACTTTCGAACCTACCATCGATTCACTTCCCTGGTCCTACGGCAATCTTGCCGTCTACCGCTGGAATGCTAGCCTGCCCATGCAAGCTCGCGGCGTCGTTTTGATGGTCCATGGGCTCGGTGAACATATGGGACGTTACAGCCAAACTGCGCAGGTTTTGCAGCAGGAGGGCTGGATTTGTGTCGGATATGACCATCTCGGTCACGGCCGATCCGAAGGCGACAGAGGAAAAATCCCTTTTTCCGACGCCTTGGTTGAAGGCTTGGTCCATGTCGCGCAACATGTCATCGCAGAGATGCCGAGCAAAATCGCCCAAGATCTCCCCTTGATCCTTCTAGGACACAGTATGGGTGGTCTTGTTGTCGTGCAGGCGATTGCTAAAGCACGCGATCGAATGCCAGATATCTGTGCAGCCGTGCTAAGCGCTCCTGCCCTTGGGATTTTCTTGAGCACATCCGAAAAGTGGCTACTCCATTGCATCCCTCTCTTGTTCCCCAATTTATGCCTCGCCAATAAGATCGATACCAGCACCCTTTGCAGAGACAGGGCTGTTGTTGAGCGCTACAACAAGGATCCGCTTGTTCACCGCAAAATATCGCTTCGCCTTGCAGCATGGATGTTTCACGCCTCCCAACAGATCGACCAATGTGCCCGAGATTGGTCGATACCCGTATTGCTCTTATTGGCGGGTAAGGACGAGCTTGTTGATAACAACAGCGCAAGACGGTTCGCTCAGCAGCTATCTGCCGAACTGGTGGCGGTCGACAACGAGCCTGAAATGCTTCATGAAGTACTAAACGATCCGGAAAAGGGCCGCGTCTTGAACCGTATTGCAGATTGGATGGACCTAGCAGTTACATCGTTGCCAGAGGCTTTTTCGCATGCGCTGGCTCGACGTTAAGGTGGTCGCTCACGGCCGCTAAACTAACCCTAAGCATTTTAAGTTGCGCCGCAGACAGCGCGGCAAGTGCATGCGGTAGCACGCCGGTGTAAGGCTTGGGCGCCTTGCGCAAAAGCAGTCTACCTTTAGCCGTAATGCTCAGCTCCACTTTCCGGCGGTCATCGCCCGAGCGAAGCGACTCGATATAACCCGCTTCAAGCAATAAACGCACGAGATTACTTGCTGTGCTCTGGTGAACATCCATGCCGCTGGCGATCTCGCCCAGACTAGCGCCTGGCGAAGCCTCAATCAACGCAAGTGCCCAGACTTGTGCCCCACCAATACCAACCGCCTTCTCCACTCTGGCGAAATGTGTACGCACCGCCGCGAAGATCGAGCGAAACTGCCCGAGAACTTCTTTAGCTAACATGTGCTCGGATTGACCCTTGGTTGCAGCTTTGTCCGCAATGCGCGAACGACCACCCCCTGTGAGTGCTGAATCATCCTTCGTCCCTAAGAAACGCTGGCCTCGCCCTACTTTGGATTCCGTGCGGCCGTTGGTCGATGCTCGTGCTTTTGACCTCTCGCTTGAGGTCTTGGGAAGGACCACTGGCGGCGTCGTTATCCGCTTACCCGCTGATTTGGTCGATGGGCTCGGGTCCAACTTCAATACATGCTTTTTTTCTCGACTTGAGGTACTCACACGCTTGTCTCAGGGGGTAGTGTTGATCGTCGTGAGCATAGTGTTCTGTGGTTCATAAAGTCAAATCGTACGAAACCCAACGACCTGCAGCCTCTAAATGGAGGTGAGTAGCAGGACCACACGGGAATCGACACGCCGCTTTTGACAAGGCTCACACCACACCAGCCAGGAAAAGACGATCGGCGACCCTGATCGCTGAGGCTGTGCGAAGCGCTTCGACGATTGAAGATGTCTTGATTCAGTAGCTATTTCACCGACGCCATTTGATGATTTAAGTCTCTCAAAACCAAAGCTATTTATATTTGTGCAAATTGATGCAGACTGAGTCTGCAGCTTGATCTTCTTTTCATTATTCATAACTAGTTGAATGTCTGGATGCGTCTTTCCGCAGCGAGCGATTTGCGGGGGCCAAGGCCCCCTCCTTTTTTTTGCCTCAGAGGGTTTACTACGAACCCGAATGGTGCCTGCAATTGGGCTACCCATTGTTGCTGCGCTCACATGCTATTTATTTGTCTTTGTACAAACTTATTTTGCTTTGCATTGTCTTTAGCAAACGTTTTTTATGTAAACTTTCGAAAGCGCAATAATCTCTCTCCAACTTGTGGTTTGCAGGGAAATCATTGCGCCCAATCCCGAACAACTCGCAGCCCTATCAAGCTGCCCCAAGGAGAATTAAATGAGTCAGGTCGAAGACAATCGCGCAAACGTGCGCGCCAACAGCCAAAAGCTTTTTGAACTTGAATCCACGGTGATGTGGAATAAAGCGCAGGCCTATCGCGAGCGCGCAATGATTGAGGAAAACCGCGCCTTGATCTTCAAGAACTACTCGGCTGCCTTCATGGGCAACCGCCAAATGGCCAACCAAAACACCGATGACATTTTCAGAAACCGAAAGGCCATCCTGCAATCCACGAAGGTTGAGGGTGCGATTCAGGAGAACTTTCGGGACTCGATGCTGAATCAGGCCCACATTGACTTCCTTGACCATCGCTCAAAACTCAATGCCCGTGTGATTGCCGTGAGCGAAAAGATGAGCGAAATCAACAAGATGTTGATCGAAGTCAATCACATGGTCATGGAAGGCAATGCCGAGATCGTAGAATTTAACGCCGGCAATATCGAGATGAACCGTAAATGGCTTGATGGCGATCTGCATCCCGAACAGGCCACCCCAGAAACGAATGCAGAACGCATCGCATCGAATGCCTCCAGAATTGCTGAGATACAGCAGCGCGCTACGGCCAACCGCTCGAAGATCGACGCTGTCATGGGAACCGTCGAAGGCAACCGGGCAGCGATTCTAAAGAACGCAGAGGCAATCTATGAGCGTCGCCAAAGCATTGTTGAAAACCATAAGAAAATCGCTGCAAATCAAGAGCGAATTACCAAGCTGATCGCTGGCTAAGTTGTCATCTGAATGAGCGGGCGTCTGTGCCCCCTCATTCAAGCGAGGCGCTTGCCTTGAAAGTCAGCCTCGCTATGACGCTCGGGCACTTGTGTGTCAGCGTCACCCGTCAACTTATTGA
>Ga0214923_10000739_pt1 | contig 48609 bp, 46 predicted proteins | sample LL1510_MetaG_FD_177993 | JGI IMG/M metagenome (GOLD analysis project Ga0214923, IMG submission 177993) | Freshwater microbial communities from Lake Lanier, Atlanta, Georgia, United States - LL-1510 | ecosystem: Environmental > Aquatic > Freshwater > Lake | place: USA: Georgia | collected...
AGTTCAACTCCGATTTCGTCCAAAAACGAACGGCCAGAAAGGAGGCCAGAACCCAAAATTACTCTCTATCTTTCGCTTGATTTAACCGGGGGCATTACAGGCTTAATGGAGTTTAAATTGACTTTGAACGACTGTGCCAGTCCGCTGCGTGTTGGGTCCGGGCGAAGCAACGGCCAAACAAATCAAATTGGTGCGCCGTCCGTGACTCGAACACGGGGCCAGCTGATTAAGAGTCAGCTGCTCTACCAACTGAGCTAACGGCGCATAGGCTTAGTTTATCCTGTATAAACCAAACGATCCAGCCAATCGGGGCTATCCCGTTAGAGCGTGTCCCATTATTACGGCGTTGATGTCAATAAATAGGAGTATTTCCTATTTACACAATTTCCTAACTGTGAGAATGTGTTGGATTATGACTGATATGAGTACCTTATTAAAGCAGCATCGCCTCAAGATGACGACGTTACGTCATTATCTTCTGGGGGTCCTTCAGCAATCATCTGGCCACCTGAGTCCCGAGGATTTGTATCGAGAAATTAAATCGACCTGCCCGTCAGCAAGTCTGTCTGCAATCTATCGAAATTTAGACGAATTTGTTCGGGCGGGCATTATTGGGGTCATCGAAACAGACGATCGCCAGCGTCATTATTTTGCCTGTGCGTCTCATTGTGGAACTCAACATCACCATCACTTTGTGTGTATTGAATGCAAAGCCGTGACGCCGGTTTTTCAATGTGTTTCTGAGGCAATGGCCGATCATGTGTCGTCGGAATTACACGGAAAAGTATTGTCTCATTTTTTTCAAATTAATGGGCTTTGCCAGCCCTGTATCTCACAGGATGAGACGCGCTGATGAGGGGGTTTCGCCACGTGGTTGGAATAGTGATTATGGCAGCGATCACATGTCTGTCAGGTTGTAATCATCCGTTCCGGCCGACGCAACGAGTGGTAGTCGTGACAACCTTATTTCCGCAATATGATTTTGCTAAACACATTGCGGGCGACTACGCGACGGTGAAATTGCTTGTGCCCCCTGGAGTGGAGCCGCATCATTTCGAGCCAACACCGAAAGATATAATTCAAATCCAAACCGCAGATTTATTTATTTTGACTCACCCGTCCATGGAACCCTGGGCGATGAAGGTGGCGGATACGCTTCCAAAATCGGTTGGGGTATTAAATGTCAGTCAGGGTATTCGATTATCGGTCGATCCGGATGGTGATCCAGACGATGGTGTCCCTGCCGGTTCAGTAGATCCTCACGTGTGGCTAGATCCCATTCTTGCTAAGAAAATGGTTGATAATATTACGATCGCCTTATGCCAGCGAGATCCTCAGCATGCCACTATTTATCAGAAAAATGCCGCGAATTATATTGCCAAGCTTGATCGTTTGGACCGTCGGTTTAAACGCATTACATCCCAGTCGACTTCTAATACGATTGTGCTCGGCGGGCATTCGGCATTCGGTTATTTTGCCAAGCGATATGGTATTCGGGTGATTTCCCCCTATCATGGGTTTGCTCCCGACGCTGAACCCACCCCTAAGAATATTGCTTCCGTTATCTCCCAGCTAAAATCAGTGCATCAACAGGTCGTGTTTTATGAGGAGTTATTGGACCCCAAGGTTGCCATGATTTTATCTCGGGACACCGGCGCAACACTCCGATTGCTTCATGGGGCGCACAATGTGTCGAAAGATGAGATGGATCGGCATATAACCTATATCGACATTATGTCCAAAAACGCTGATTATCTGGCGGAGGCTTTACACTCATGTCGGTGACGCCTCAGGTGCGCGTGAGATCACTAAGCACTCACTATGAATCCGATGTGATTCTGTCCAAGGTTACATTCGATATTCAATGCGGTGACTACATTGGCATCATCGGACCCAATGGGAGCGGAAAAACAACCTTGATTCGTGCGTTAGTCGGTTTACATCCAATTGCCGAAGGGGCCATCGAGTGGCAACCTCAGCGGCCACGTATCGGGTACCTGCCTCAGAAAATTCTCAATCACGACACCCTGTTTCCGGCCACGGTAACCGAAGTGGTAGAAACCGGGCTTTACGGACAATTTCCTCTGGACTCTGCCCGGCAACGTCGCGCCGAAGTCGGCAGGATATTGGAACGGTTGTCGATTGGCGATTTGGCGCCGCACCGGATGAGTGATTTGTCTGGGGGGCAGCAACAACGTGTGCTGTTAGCTCGGGCCCTAGTAAAGCGCCCCCAACTGCTGATTTTAGATGAACCGACATCGGCATTAGATCCTACGATTCGAGATTTATTTTATGGCTTATTGAACGAACTCAACGGCACCGAAAATTTGACTATTCTCTTGGTTACCCATGATATGGCGTCGATTCGGCATCATGCGAAAAAAGTGATGGTTTTGGATCGTCGATTGGTCTTTTTTGGCACGTACCCTGAATTTTGTGGGTCAGATGACGTCACCCATTACCTCGGCTTAGATTTACAACACACCGTTTGTGGAAGGCATGATCATGGCCATCATTAATATGCTGCAATTCCCGTTTGTCCAATTAGCATTTGTTGTGGGGACCTTAATCGCCTTATGTTGCGCCGGATTGGGTTATTTTTTAGTCTTGGAACGCTATGCATTGATTGGCGATGGCTTGGCCCATGTTAGTTTTGCGGCGATCGCACTCTCGTTGGTGTTAGGCGCCACGCCCCTATGGATAATGATTCCCATTGTCATGATGGCCTCGTTGGTGATTCGTAAAATAACCCAAAGTGCGAAGCTTCATGGCGATGCCGCAATTGGGCTAGTATCGTCCGTATCCGCGGCGATAGCAATTGCGTTGGCCAGCATGGGGCATGGGTTTAATGTCGATATCATGAGCTATTTGTTTGGAAGTATACTTGCGATCACGACGACCGATGTGTGGGTGTCTTTGGCGTTGTGTTCATTGATATTAGTGGCGTTGGCCATTCTCCACCCGTACCTGTTTGCGGCGGCATATGATAGGGAATTTGCTCGGGCCAACGGGATTATGGTAGACAGAGTCACGACAGTCCTGATTCTTTTAACGTCTTTGACAGTCGCCTTGGGGTGCCGGATTGTGGGAACACTGCTTATTTCGAGTTTAATCGTGTTTCCGACTATCACAGCATTACAATGGGTCAATAGTTTTCGGCGGTCACTAGTCATGGCCTTGGGTATATCGGTCGTTGGCGTGTTAACTGGTATTATCCTGTCATTGTCTGTCAATATTCCGACTGGTGCGGCCATCGTATTGGTGAACGCGGCCATGTTTTGTGTCGCATTTATCGGTCGGAAGATAGCGTCCCGCTGATGTTCGGGGGCGGCTCGGCGATGTTTCTGGCCGAGGTGTTTGGATTTGGAATCATCGCCGGCACATTGAGTTGCGCAATTTTAGAAGTCCCGTTACTGGCGGGGTTACTTGGGACAGATTCTTATCGAAATGCGTTGAAAAAAATACTCGTATTTGTAGCGGGTTTAATGATTAGTTACAGCGTCATCGGGGTGATGTTCGATTCAGTGTCGCGATGGCTGAGTCGGTTTCAACTGGTCTCTACTAGCCTATACATGTGTATTGGGATAATTGCGCTGATCTGGGGACTCTGGATCCTCTGTTGTGATACCACGTCGCGACAGGGTTCATGTCCACCTCGGACATTTTCTCCTAAATCTATGGTTGGTTTTTTTGCTTTGGGACTTGCGGTTGCGTGGATCGAAACACCGACATGTCCCGGGTGTGGGCCAATTATGTTGTTGATTAGTATGAGCACTTATGCCGCTGGAAAAACCGGGCTCGGTATATTGGCATTCGGTGTGTATAGTGTGGGGCAAGCCGTACCTGTAATCGCGCTTACTTTGGGCGTTGTTGGGGTGAATACCATTCCGAAGATCCATGCCGTCCGTCCATGGTTTATGTGTTTGATTGGCAATTTGTTGGTGACGACAGGTCTGTTGTATTTATGGCTCGCTTAAGTCCGGTTCAAACAATACTTGTAACCTGTGTATGTCAGGCACTGATCGTTTGGGCGAGTCGCGGGTGGGTGATATCGTTGTCCGTTCAACGGGCCGAATCCTTGTCCGCCAACGGGCAGTTTGGTCGCGCCCTACGCATTCAGCGCGTAGTCACCGTGGTCGATCCCAGGAATCTTGATGCGCTTATTGGCTTAGGCCGTAGTTATGAAGATCTAGATCGTGATAAACAGGCCGAGCGGACGTACTGGACGATTATCGATCGGTTTCCGGATCGAAATGAAGGGTATTATTTAATGTCACGACTAATTCGAAAAACTGGTGATGAATTCAACGCTGACGGGTGGCTTGAAAAAGCGGCGGAGCGGTCTGGACAATTTTCCGATCAGATTGCGTCGGATCGACGTGGAAGCCGCCCCCGATAAGTGGCGATAGCAGGCTTTTGGGCTGACCCGAGGGCTGGATCAAGTCTAGAGGGCGAACTGTTGTGGTGTTAATACTCGTTTTATATCCAAGACAGCCCCGTTAACAAAGTAAGCGACTCAAGGGATATTTAACTGGCCCCAGAAATGGGACCAGTTAGACACATTACTCGTGGTGTTCAGCGCCTTTTACTAAGGGCTTTACTGGGCTTTTGATGTCGTGGTGAACTGCTTCAATGGGATTTCGGTACGGGCGTAGCAGTTCATCTGAGAATGAAAATAGGAAAAAGATAAATAGAAAAACTAAACTGCCTAGAAATGCGATTCGGTCAAAGGTACGATTCCATCGAAGACCCATAAATATATTAATAACTAAACCGGCCTTAATAACCGCAACAAGAAGTGCAATAGGAAGATTCCATCCGCCGAAATTATACTGTGCTACTACAACCGTGATGATTGTTAATACCAGCAGTGACAATAGGGTGGCCACGTAGTAGCGGGCGGGGACGATGAAGTGATGGTCGCTGTGATCGTGATTGCTCATGGGTTTAACCTACCAAATAGAATAATGGGAATAAGAATATCCACACCAAGTCGACGAAGTGCCAATACAGTCCAACCATTTCCAGAGGGGTGTAATAGTTGGAGTAGAAGTGGCCTTTCCGATTTCGGAGCAATAGCCAAATAATGAGTCCAATTCCGACTAGAACGTGAATCCCATGAAGCCCGGTCATTGTAAAATAGAGTCCGAAGAAAAGGTGCAGGTACTCTGAGGCGCCGTGAGCTACAAAATACTTTGCGGGTAGGTACCCATGATGTATTTTCGCTGAGTATTCAAAGAATTTGACGACTAAAAATCCAAATGCGCAAATCATCGTGGTGATCAGGTAAAGCGAGGTTTTAAGTCGTTGGTTTAATTGAGCCGATCGGATCGCCATCACCATGGTGAACGAACTAAAAATAAGGATCGCGGTGTTTAATGCACCCATTTTCCAGGACAAAATATGGTGAGCTTCAACAAAAATTTCCGGATATGACCATCGTAAAAAGGCATACGCTACAAACAGGGCTCCAAAAAACAAGACTTCGGTAACAAGAAATATCCACATACCCAATCGGGCCGAATCAAACTCATGTTTTGAATTTGCAAAATGGTGAGCGACGATATGTTCTTTATGCGGTTCGGTTATTTTCATGACAATTTCACCTTATCGTAATCGTAGGGCCCATGAATAATATGGGGCGTATCAGCAAAATTTTCCGTAATCGGAGGGCTTTGTGTTGTCCATTCTAGGCCCAGAGATCCCCATGGATTGTCACCAGCGGGTTCCCCGTTTAGCAGCGATTCGACTAGGTAAAAGGCCATGATTAAAAATCCGACAGTGAGAACCCATGTCCCAACTGTTGAAAACGCGTGAAGCGGTTGAAATTGATCAAGGTATGAGTAATATCGCCGAGGCATGCCTTTTGTACCCAGAATAAATTGGGTAAAAAATACCATGTTAAATCCAGCCATTATGAAAAACCATGCGACGACGGCCGCTTTTTCGCTATACATTTTCCCAAACATTTTAGGCCACCAATAGTGAATCCCGCCCAGGAAGGCCATAACCGTTCCACCCATCATGACGTAGTGGAAGTGCGCCACAACGAAGTAGGTGTCATGCAAATGCACGTCTAACGAGAGGGAGGCCAGCATAATCCCGGTGAAGCCGCCAATCGTGAATAGGAATAGGAATGCAATAAAATAGAGAAATGGTGCCTTTAGTTCTATTTCGCCATTGTATAACGTCGCGATCCAGTTAAATACCTTTACGGCTGACGGTATGGCGACGAGATACGTCAGAAATGAGAAGATCATGTCGGCGTAATCTGACTGCCCGGAAACGTAGAGGTGATGGCCCCAGACTAAAAACGAAATTACTGCGATGGCGATACTTGAAAATGCGACCATTTTATAGCCAAATATATTTTTTTTGCTGAATGTGGTCACTAGTTCACTCATGACGCCCATCGCGGGTAAAATCATGATGTATACAGCCGGATGACTGTAAAACCAGAAGAAATGTTGAAATAGTACTGGATCACCACCCAGTGCGGGGTCAAAAATTCCGATTCCCACCAGACGCTCGACTACTAGCAGGAGCAATGTAATGCCCAATACGGGAGTAGCGAGCACTTGAATAATGGCCGTGGCGTATAGCGACCAAGTGAATAAGGGGAGCTTAAACCACGACATGCCAGGGGCGCGCATTTTGTGGACCGTAACAATAAAGTTGATTCCGGTGAAAATCGATGAAAATCCGAGGATGAACGCACCTAATGTCATGGAAATGACGCTGGTATCCGTTGTTGAAGAATACGGCGTGTAAAATGTCCACCCAGTGTCCGCAGCTCCGGAAACCATTGAATAGACACAAAACGCAGCCCCGAATACATATAAATATAGGCTAGCTAGATTTAAGCGTGGAAACGCGACGTCTTTTGCCCCGAGTTGTATAGGGAGTAGAAAATTTCCCAGTGAAGCGGGTATTGATGGTACGATAAACAGGAAGACCATGACGGCCCCGTGAAGGGTGAATAATTGGTTATATTGTTTAGCGGATACAATGAGCTGACCCGGATTTAATAACTCCAGGCGGAGGGCTAAGGCAAAAAATCCTCCAAGACCAAACGAAATGGCGATAAATAGTAGGTACATTATCCCAATTCGCTTATGGTCAAGGGTCGTTAGCCAGCTTTTGATTCCGCTGACAGCATTTATGTAATTTGTTCCTGGTACTGACTCACTCATGATAGATTCTCCCGATTACTTCAAGGTTTTGATGTACGCGATAACGCCGGCAATTTCTTTATCGTTTAACAATCCTTTGAATGATGGCATCACAGGTTGGTACCCGGTGACGACTTTCGCTGTCGGATTTTCAATGGACTCTTTGATATAGTTTTCGTCAGCAACAGTGGACCCTCCTGCATAGGCCCGAGTTTTTCCAAATAGACCTTTCCACGTTGGGCCAATTTTGTTCGTTCCATCAACGGAGTGGCATGCCACACATCCTTTTGAGGTATACAACTTTTCCCCCAGTTTTTCAGGTGGAAGTCCATCATCGGCCGATCCAGCGTTTGCGAGCCATTTTTCATAGTCGTCGGCGCTGACGACTCGAATTACCCCAAGCATTTGAGAGTGTCCGTCGCCACAGTATTCGGTGCAAAAGATTTGGAAAGTTCCGGTTCGGGTGGCTTCGAACCACTGTTTGGTGTACCGGTTAGGTATAACGTCCCGCTTAATTCGGAAATTTGGAACATAAAAACTGTGGATTACGTCCTCTGATGACATGATTAAACTCACCGGGGTATTTACCGGAACAACGATTTCACCCAGGGTTTTGGTGCCATTCTTGTATTCGAATTGCCACATCCATTTTTTACCTGTGACGCTGATATCGAGTGAGTTTTTAGGTGCAACGGCCATGTCTAAAAATCCTGTGAAACCCCAATAAAAAATAAAAATGGTGAGTATTAGTGGGGGGACCGTCCATGCTAATTCTAAGAACGTGTTATGGGTTATATGTGGCCCTGATGGGGGAGAGTAACCTGGTCGTTTACGATATTTAATAATGAACAGGGCGGTGACAATTAAAATCCCAACGAATAGTAGTATTGATCCATAAAGAATGAAATTAAATAGCCCATCAATATTTGGTGCGAACGTCGACGCAGCCTTCGGCATCCAACCGTTTGAAGCGATAAGAGATTCAGTAATAGTTTTATTTTGCATGGTTTTTTCTTCGATCCTTGGTTTTGATATTTAGGCCAAAAATAATTAGGCCCAGCGCACAGATCGTTATTAGACCTCCTATTTTCATAATATTACGCGCAACTATCGCGTATCCCCGGGTGTGAGAATCGTAGCTGAAGCAATATAGCGTGACCTTATCAATCGTGGAGACGAGTTTTCGATCACTTGCTTCGAGTATGGCTAATTTAAAATCTCGTTGATTGTAGTCAACTCCATATAAATACCGAGAAACTTTGCCGTCGGGTGTTAAGATCATAATTCCAGCACCGTGGGCAAAATCTTGGTTTTCTGGAATATATTTATACCTAAAACCAATTGTATTTCCAATGGATTTAACGTCGGCTGCGGAACCAATCAAAAATTGCCAGTCGGTTGAATCGAGTGTTTGTTTTGTTATCGATGAGGTGTGTTTTTTGGAAAATGCACGCGCTGACGATGTCGTGTCTTTGGGATCAAAACTGATGGTTACAATTCTATATTTGTCTCCGGGCATCCATTTTGAATCGTTTACGACCTTCGCTACCGATTCGACAACGAGGTTACACAACATCGGACAGGAGTAATAGGCCATTACCAGGACCACAGGCTTCCCGTCTGAAAATAAGTCACGGGTGTTAACTGTCACGCCATCTGAGCGAGTCAGTTGAATGTTAAGTGGAATTTGAGCACCTAAATTTTCGGTGATTCCGGCCTCTTCAAAATTGATTGACGGGGACTTTGACTGTGCAGGAAGCGAATGCACAGACATTAGAATTAGAGCCGTTACAAGAATTGATTTTAGGATCGTTCGGTTCACTGGTTTTAGTTGTTGTACTTCTTTACCACGATCCCCATAGCGACGTCTAAGGGGATTTGGATCGTTCCCTTGTCCTTGTCGATCCATTCGGTTTTTTGCGACATTTCGGCCTCGTAATCACGTTGTTGTTGTAACTCGGTTCCGATGCTCCCCGTTTCTTCACGGGTCGATTGAAATCCGGACGCGGAGGCTTTGTAGTACATTGATCCAAAGTATACGATGATCGAGAGGATTAAAAATGTCCCGATAATTGTGAGCCATACTCCGGTGGTGTGGGGTTCGTTTACATATTCTTCGACGTGTCCAGACATAGTGGTTTTACCTCCTTAAGTATGATGGTGCAGTGACTCGCTTAGTCTTGGGTCCTTATTCGGGATGAGCGACTTAGATGCTAAACGCTTCCAAAATAGAGCGAGATATATTCCGCCTATGCCAAAAAAAGTCGTTACATCTGTCAGTGTGACGTGGATTCCGGTGTGACTAAAATTGGGCATAATTAGCCAATAGAGATCGGTGACATGCATCATTAGAAACCATATTACGACAACGCATTGAACCTTTAGGTTTCGTCTGGCGTGCTTCGACATAAATACGACAAACGGAATAAAGAAATGGCCCAATGCTAAGAGCGCAGCGACGGTGTTCCAGGACCCAAAAAAATGCTCTTGAAACCACACCGTTTCTTCGGGGATGTTGGCATACCAGTATAAAAAATATTGGCTAAACGATACATATGCCCAAAATATGTTGATTCCATATAGAAATTTTGCGATATCGTGAAAATGGTCGATCCGGATAATGTCCGTTAAAAAACCAGCTTTCCGTAAGGTGAGTGCGATCAAGCTCATCGTTGCAAAGGCACATACGGCGCTTCCTGCAAAAAAATAGACTCCAAACATGGTGGAATACCAGTGGGGAGTCAGAGTCATGGCCCAATCAACAATCGCAAATGTAACTGAAATCGCAAATAGAAGGATAGCTGCAGCGGAAAATCCTTGCATTGAGAGAGTGAGTTGCTTATCACCGGACGTATCTTGATCGGTAGAACGTTTATAGAAATACCGTGCCATTCCGATCCATATCGCAAAGAATGCGATTGCTCTAATAAGGAAAAACTTGAGGTTTAAATAGCCTTGTTTTCCTAGTAATAGGTGGTCGGCATTGACGATGTCGGCGTGCGACCATGGATAGAGTGTTTTAATGGCATAAACTATAGGTAAAAACAGTATGCTCATTACCCAAGCATTCATTGCAAAGGTTTCAGGAATTCGGCGAATGACGACACTCCATCCGGCTCGGGTTAAATGTTGGATAATAACAAAAAATAGGGACCCAATTGTCAGTGAAAGAAAAACTAGAAACGAAAATAAATAGGAGAATGCGGCCTGGGTTGGATTCTGTTTCCATAGGATTGCGGTTGCCCCCAATCCGGCGAAGCCGACGGCAAAGAGGAGTTTGGGCAGCCCATTGGCGAGGAAACCTGTTAGTCTTGGGGATTCATTTAAATTGCTCATTGTGGTGTATGCTCCTCCTTACTGCAACTTGGCCTTAACAGAATCAGGTAGTTCAGAATATTGAGCTGAACGTGATTTCTGAATAGCACGTACGTATACAACAATCGCCCATCGATCGGCCTCGTTGATTTGTCTCCGATAGCCAGGCATATTTCTGATTCCATTGGATGCGACGTCAAAAATGTATCCGTCTGATTCGGCGATGAGACGTGGGTCTGATAAGTTTGGCGGGGGGAGGAATCCTCTGGCCACCACTTGTGATTTACCAGTTCCAACTCGGTCATGGCAGGCCGCACAATATATATTAAAACGCTCTTGGCCGCGCTTCATTACTTCAGGGGTGACGTGAATCGGGGCGTTGGGTATGAACGACCCGTTATCTAATTTTCCGGCATAATATGCGGAGTCTTCCTTTAGATAGTCCGCCCGGGTTGTGTTCCCGTCCGATATTGGCCCATTGCCCCAAGCTACAGTTCCTTCTGGGACCGGACGCGGAGCGGATTGTGCCTTGACTTTTGCCTGCCAGTCAAAGTTAGGGTTTAAATGGATGGGTTCTTTTTCAGTCCGGTAACCGCGACATCCAGACAGTGTCACGGCAAATAGTAGCAATAGTATCCATGTGGTGTGTTTCATAGTTATTCCTCTACAACCTCGACGGCTGTGCTGCCAGTTTCGTGAAGAAATCGCGCGGTGTCATCAATAGAAAATCGAGGATCGGTGGATTCTACCGTGACAAAAAATCCGTGGGAGGTTACGGTTCTAAAAGTAGGCTTTTTGAATAGTGGGTGGTACAGCTGAGGAAGTCCATTTAAAAAAAACATTCCAAATACCGCGCCGAATCCAGATAGTAATACCATTAACTCGAAACATACTGGCACGAACGCTTGAAAGCTGAATAGTAGTTTTCCGCTGGTCACAATTCGATATGCGGATGTTGAAACCCACGTTTGAAGCGCAATGGCGGAAAGTAGCCCCGTGGCACCACATGTCACAACTATCCATCCAAGAATCGAATCGTTAATTCCCATGGCGTTATCCATTCCATGGATTGGAAATGGGCTATACGTTTCAAATTGTTTATATCCTGCGTCTCGTAGGCGTTCAGCCGCATGGAGTAATTCACCAGGCGTTTTATATTCCGCTAGTAGACCAAAGGGTTTGTTTGTCATTACTTAGTGCTCCTCTCCATGATAGTGGGGGTTAGCGGCTGGCATGACTCCCTTAACTTCTGAGATCGCAATGATTGGTAAATATTTTAAGAACAAGAGGAAGAAGGTCAGGAATAGCCCAAAAGATCCAATGAACTGGCATATTTCAACGTATGTTGGGCTATAGTAGAACCAGCTTGAGGGTAAAAAGTCGCGGTGTAGTGATGTGACCGTAATGACAAATCGCTCAAACCACATTCCTATATTAACAATAATGGAAATAATAAACATGATCGGTATCGAGCGGCGTATTTTTTTAAACCAAAATAGCTGAGGGAAAATTACGTTGCATGAAATCATGGTCCAGTACGCCCAGCTATATGGACCGAATGCCCGATTAAGAAACGCGTAGGATTCATATTGATTCCCCGAGAACCACGCCATAAAGAATTCCATTCCGTAGGCGTAACCCACCATTGTTCCAGTGGCGAGTATGATTTTATTCATAGTTTCCAGGTGATGCATGGTCATAAAATCTTTCATTCCAAATAGCTCCCGAGCGAGAACCATCAGTGTCACAACCATTGCAAATCCGGAAAAAATCGCTCCTGCGACAAAGTAGGGAGGAAAAATTGTTGTATGCCAGCCGGGAAGTTGGGATACGGCGAAATCGAAACTTACAATGGAGTGTACCGATAACACCAGTGGGGTGGATAGTGCGGCGAGAATTAAGTAGGCCCGCTCGTAGTTCATCCAATGGCGGTTAGCGCCACGCCAACCCATCGCAAATATACCGTACCAAATTTTTCGGGTTTTGGTAGTCGCTCGGTCTCGTATCGTTGCTAAATCAGGAATTAATCCGACAAACCAAAACAGTAATGAGATCGTAAAGTATGTACTAACAGCGAAGACGTCCCACATTAGAGGACTGCGGAAATTGGGCCATATCGCCATTGAATTTGGTATCGGGAATAAATAGTATGCCACCCATACCCGCCCGACGTGGAATGCGATATACGTTCCGGCACATATTACTGCAAATACGGTCATCGCTTCGGCAAACCGATTAATGGATGTGCGCCATTTTTGGCGAAACAAAAATAGGATAGCCGAGATTAATGTTCCTGCGTGGCCAATACCGACCCAGAATACAAATCCGACGAGGTCCCAACCCCACATTACAGGGTTATTTAGCCCCCATACTCCGACACCCGACCATACGAGTTTTCCGAGCATCGACAGAATGAGTAAGAGTAATGATACCGCGATCCCAAATGAAATCATCCACCATTTCGGGGCTTTAGTTTCTACAGGACGACAAACAGTGTCCGATACGGACTTGAAGTCGTGGCCTCCTTCAACGAGGGTGACCCGTTTAGACGGATCGTCGATTGGAACAGAGACGCTCATATTATGCTTTCTCCTCTACTAATTTGGGATGCGGATTTCGAACGCCAGCCAAGTACGTAGTGCGCGCTTTTAGGTATAGTTCGTGCAAAATGTGGTAATCCCTCGGATTCTTTTTAGCCTTAGCCACTTTGCTATTTGGATCTAGTGTGTTCCCAAATATAATTGCGTCTGAGGGACAGACCTGCATACACGCCGATTTTATTTCCCCATCTACAATTTCACGGCCTTCATTTTTGGATCGGATTCGTGCTTGAGAGATACGTTGTACACAATACGTGCATTTCTCCATTACCCCTCGCATACGAATCGTGACATCGGGGTTGAATTGCATTTGGACGGTTTTATCTGGCTCTTTGAAGTAATCAAAGAAGTGCTCACGTTTTTTCGCGATCGCTTGTGGATTTCGTTGATGGAAATCAAAGAAATTAAATCGACGTACCTTAACAGGACAGTTGTTTGAACAATATTTTGTGCCGATGCACCGGTTGTATACCATATCGTTTAAACCTTCGTGGCTGTGGACGGTAGCATTAACAGGGCATACCTGTTCGCATGGCGCATTTTCACATTGCAAACATGTCATTGGCTGCTGGACCATGTTTGGATCATTTTCTGGCCCTTCAAAGTATCGGTCAAGGCGGATCCAATGCATTTCTCGGCCGTTAGCAACTTGGGATTTTCCGACGATTGGAATGTTATTTTCGGACTGACAGGCGACGAGGCATGCATTACATCCGGTGCATTTGCTCAGGTCGATAGACATTCCCCATTGATTTCCAGTGTCATAGGTCCGTTCCGGCCAGGACGATTTCATTGGGGGGCCTTCGTGCTCGGATTCCTTTGCAAATTCAGGATTCTCATCGTATTCGGTTAACGTGCCCTCTTTAATTAGGGGACGGCCTTCCATTGATGAATGTTCTTGGGTAGTTGCTAATGTGTAGGTTTTTGAGAGTTTTTGTATCGTCGCTCCGCCGATTACCGAGGTAGACGATGTCGGACGCAAGGCATACGCATTAAATCCTGTCCCCTGGCCAATTCTCCCATCGATTGTTCGGCCGTATCCCATGGGGATGACGATCGTGTCGTCGGCGGTGCCTGGTTGAACCATGACTGCAATGTCGAGAACATGTTTTCCAACGGATATTTTGATGAGATCGCCGGTCTTTACATGTAATTTCTTTGCCGTATCGACGCCAATTAGAGCGGCATTATCCCAAGTGAGTTTTGTGACTGGGTGGGGAAGTTCCTGTAGCCAACCGACGTTTGTAAATCGCCCGTCATAGACTTTGAAATCTGGGGTGAATTCCACTTGGAGTCCATGGATGCTACGTTCTGATGCAGTGCTAGAACCGAGTGCAATCGAAATGGCATCGGCAGGTGAGTTGGTGACTATCCCCTCGTGAAGCCACCGGCGCCATCCTTTTTCGTTTGATGCGGCAGATAACGTGGTTCGAACTTCGTCGTATCCGGAGACATCGGCGTCATTAATCAGTCGAGAAATGAATTCAATCTCGGACACACTCCCCGTGTATAAAGGGGTGATAAGCGGTTGAACAATGGATGTAACGCCATCGATTGTCTGAGAGTCGCCCCATGCTTCGAGGTAGTGTGTTTTTGGAGCAACCCATTGGACGTGATGTGATGTTTCATTGGCCGACTGCGTGAGATGCAGGCTGTGTTTCAGTTTGCTGAGTGCATCGGTAAATCCTGATTCGGAACCGGAGTTAAATACTGGATTACCACCGAGTATAAAGAGCGTGGTGATGTCTCCGCCGTGAATGGCATTGACTAACGCTTGGATGGACTCTGTGCTTCCGACCGTCGTGTATTTCGATTCTGAAAAGTGAACGGGATAATATCGGATAGTGAGATTGTTGGCCCCGATCACCTGATTGATGGCGACGGCCATTGAGTGTGCGAATGGAGACACCTGAGATCCGACGACTACTCCGCCGTTGTGATTTTTTGATGTTAGATCATCGATGATGGCGTTTAGAAATGCCTCAGGGAGGATGTCCCCACCTTTTTTAGCAATAGCCCGTGCTTTTGCGACTAGCGGCGCAGGTGCTCCGGGGGTTGCTTTAAATATGGCCGATGCTAGCTGAGCGATTGCTGTATCGAATTGTCCAGGCTGAATTCGGATGCGATGATCTGCTTTTCCGCCGGTTATCGTAAAGTGGGACTCTATCATGTAGAGTCGGTTCATCCCGGCCTCGACGTCTGGATCACGACGAGATGCAAATTCTTTTGAGGCGCGGACATTATTTGGCTCTGTGCCCAAGAAATCGCAGCCGAACGATACGACGCGGTCTAATTTTGCATAATCTACTGATACACGGAGGCGCTTACCAGTAATCGCTTGGATTCCTTCGATGGCAGCATCATCGTTTATCGGTGAGAATTGGTAGATCGCCGCGTTAGGGTATTTCTTGGAAAAATCATCGAGCAATCGATTGAGGGTCGGTGATGCATGGTTTTCTACTAGTACCGCGACTCCGGTTCCTTGAGTGTCTTTCATCGATTGGACTTGTGTCGATAGCCAATCGCCATACGTATCTGGATCACCGGATGGGATGTGAGTGGTGACCGATTTTAAGCGGTCAGGATCGTAGAGCTCAAGCACGCTGGCTTGGTGGATCGCATTGGTTGATCCTAGGCTTCCCGGATGGCTGGGGTTACCTTCGATCTTTGTCGGGCGCCCTTCGTGACTTTCGACTAAGAGCCCCACCACATCTGACCCAATGGCCATTGTTGTGGCGTAGAAGTTTGGGCGACCTGGAATCAGATTTTCAGGCATCCTGGCGTAAGGTCGGATGGTTTGTTTGGGTCGTCGAATACCCGCACAACCTGTTAATCCCGCAAATGCAAAGGAGGCGCCCATAATCTTGATGAATGTTCGGCGAGATACGTCGTCGTCTAGTACAGAGGCGTCTTTGGGAAACTCTCGATCGACGAACTCTTTAAACTCAGGAGAATTTTCGAGTTGTCCTTGACTACGCCAATACTTATTTTCTGAGTCAGATTCTATCGGTGACATGTGTTGCAATCCTCTCCAGGATGAATTTTGTAAGCTTCCTTAATTTGACGGCCAATTTCGGCTTGGTTGTCCGCTTTCCAGTCAAGTTTGGTTACAAACTCTTTTGGACGCAGATGATTTTCAGGGGCTCTGTGACATTCGAGACACCATGACATGCTTAACGGTTGCACTTGGTGGACGACTTCCATTTGGTCGACTCGTCCGTGGCAGCTGTAACATGAAACGCCGGCATTGATGTGTCTGCTGTGATTGAAGTACACGTGATCAGGAAGTTTGTGAACCTTCACCCATTGCATCGGTTTGTTTGATACATAGCTTTCTTTTAGCTTCATGATGTGGGGACTTTTCGTTTTAATCTGAGTATGGCAATTCATACAAGTGTCAGTTGACGGGATATTAGAGTGCGATGAATTTTCAACTTGAGTGTGGCAGTATCGGCAGTCAAGGCCCAACTCACTAACGTGGAGCTTGTGGCTGTAAGGAATCGGTTGTTTGGGTGAGTAACCGACGTCGAGGTGTTTGGGTGAAAACCAGTACCAAAATACAAAAATAACGAAGGAGAGCACGAGAGCTGTTCCTGTCAAAATAACCATCGGCAGTTTGTTTACCCATTTGGGGAAAACGTAATTTGAAACTTGTTCATCGTTTTGCATCAAATTTGTTCAGTCCTTTTATTTGGAAAAAGTAGTGGTTGAAGTGAGAGCTATTCAAAAAGCCACCACATTATAACAATCCGAGATCGGTTGCGAAAGATCCGGATTTAAGGAGAAATTGGTGGGAAAACTAGTATTTCTAGTGCTTGTTTAATAGGTCTTTGATTGCCTCAACGATGTCTGGATTAGCTAAAGTTGTGCTGTCGCCAATCGGGGACCCTTCGGCAAGGCCTTTCAAGATTCGGCGCATAATTTTCCCACTTCGGGTTTTGGGTAGGTCGGGGGTAAAAATGACACGCTTGGGCTTTGCGATGGCACCGATGGATGTCGCCACCCAGTTAATAACCTCTGCTTCAAGAGTTGGAGTGATCGGGTGACCTTCTTTTAAAATCGTGAATGCGATAATGGCCTGGCCTTTGATGTCATCCGTGATGCCGACGACTGCCGCTTCGGCGATGGGATTAAAGTCGACAAGAGCACTTTCTATTTCCATTGTTCCAATCCGGTGGCCGGCTACATTTAATACGTCATCAACTCGACCCAATACCATAATCGATTGCTCGGGATCGGTTGCCGCCCCGTCCCCCGCGAAATAGCTGTTGAATCTTGACCAATAGGTACTGATGAATCGCTCATTGTCCCCCCAAATACCTCGCGCCATTGATGGCCATGGGTCGGTGATGGTGAGTAATCCACTGCCATTTTGAACGGGGACTCCGGTGTCGGAAAGAATTTCGATCGTTATCCCCGGCAATGCTTTTCCGGCGTACCCGGGGCGCATCGGTTCTGACCCGGGCAGAGTGGTAATCATAATTCCCCCGGTTTCTGTCTGCCACCATGTGTCGACGATGGGGCATTGGTTGCGACCGATTTCTCGGAAATACCACATCCAGGCCTCTGGGTTAATGGGCTCTCCGACGGAGCCTAGTAATCGGAGTGATGATAAATCGTGTCGATGGGGATAGTGATCTCCCCATTTCATAAACGCTCGAATGGCTGTCGGTGCGGTGTATAATATCGTGATCTTGTGGCGATTTATAATCTGCCAGAATCGATCTTTATCCGGGTAATCCGGGGCTCCTTCGTAAAGCATAATGGTGGCGCCGTTAGACAGTGGCCCGTATACGACATACGTATGGCCCGTGATCCAGCCCACATCGGCAGTGCACCAGTAAATATCAACGGGCTTTAGGTCGAACACGAGGGCGGTTGAGTACTTCGCATGGGTCAAATACCCCCCGGTGGTATGAATGATTCCTTTGGGCTTGCCGGTAGTCCCGGAGGTGTAGAGAATAAACAGTGGGTCCTCACTGCTCATGGGAATGGGGGGATAGTGATCGTGGGTAGTATGGAGTAGTTCGGTGTAGTCAAAGTCTCGACCGCTGACCATGGTGACATCGTGACCCGTGTGCCGGTACACAATAACCGCGCTGATGCTATCACAACACTCGACAGCCTGGTCGACAATCGATTTCAAACCGACGACACTCCCTCGGCGATATCCGCCATCCGCTGTGATCACTAGCCGCGATTGTGAATCATTAATACGGTCGATTAACGAACTTGCGCTGAATCCACCGAATACGACACTATGAATAGCGCCGACGCGAGCACAGGCTAGCATAGCGACAATGGCTTGAGGAATCAGTGGGAGATAGATAGTGACACGATCCCCCGGCTTGATATTAAAGGTGTTGACTAAAACCGATGCAAAGCGGGCCACTTCATCGTGTAATTCAGCGTAAGTGTAGCGTGTGATGGCCCCCCCTTCACCCTCCCATATGACGGCGAGTTTATTCCGAGTGTCTGATGCCATGTGAACATCGAGACAATTTTCACTGGCGTTCAAACGACCACCAGAAAACCACGATGCAAAGGGTCGGTTCCACTCGAGTGTGGTATGCCAAGGGGTCGTCCATTTAAGTTGTCGTGCCTGATTGTCCCAAAATGCGAGTCGATCGGATGCCGCCTCTGTGAATAATTGGCTGACGGCGTAGTGTGTCGATGGAAATCCTGCGGGTACGTTAATGAGTCGGTCTTCAGATAGACGTGGGGTAGTGTTTTCTGTCACGGGGTAGCCTCCTAAAAAATCTGGCTGATGAGCCAGGATTTATCGAACCATTACTGACCATGAACCGTATGCACCTGTGGCGCTGGTGGTGTGATGATTACGGGAATGTCGGAACCATACACGATTGATGGCGGATGTGCACGTGGTTGATCGTCCATACGGTAGATACAGGCCTATCCCCGACAGATAGATTTACTGGGGAACCGTGGACCACCCTCCGACATTCGTGCTTGGGATGCCTTGATGGGATAGCCATTCCACGGCGCTACCGCTACGTCCGCCAGATTTACAGCACATGTACAGGGGGGATTTTAACGATTTAATATGGGCTAATCGAAGGGGGATTTGGTCCAGGGGAATGTTGATTGCATGGGGGTGATGTCCCTCGGAGAATTCGCTGGGTGTCCGCACATCGATCAACGTTCCTTGATATATATCGCCTGCAGTTATCATTGGTATTCCTTTCGAAAATTTATAGAATAGTCCAAATTGTCTTGAAGTTTCAAACCGATGCTTACTTAGCGTTGGGTTCGTGATACGATGAGTGAATGAAAGTACTCGTCACTGGTGCCGCCGGCTTTATTGGGTTACATCTTGTCGAACGGTTGATCTCCGATGGCTATCAGGTGGTTGCACTGGACAATCTCTACTCGAGTGATGGGAAATGCCTCGAGCAACTTGTCACTCGGTTTCCACGTCAGTTGCAATGGATTCATGGTGATATTCGGGATGTGGAATGCGTGAGTCGCGCGATGGCAGGTTGTTCAGTCGTATTTCACCTTGCCGCAGCGGGATCGGTACTCGAGTCCATTGAGAAGGTCAGTGTCTACCATGATATCAACGTTACCGGGATGTTTAATGTGTTACTAGCGGCTAAAAATGCTGGTGTTGCCCGGTTTGTCTTAGCCTCTTCGGCGTCGGTATATGGGGACACCTCTCAGGGCCCTAATCTGGAATCTCAGGACGTGCGGCCAATGACGCCGTACGCCGCGAATAAGGCGATTGCCGAGGCGTATTGCATGGCTTTTTTTAAATCGTACGGTATGCCGACGGTCATCTTTCGATTTTTTAACGTTTATGGACCTCGTCAAAATCCTCGGTCGAGTTATGCCGCGGCTATTCCGACATTTATTAAGGCCTGTCAGGCCAATGAGTGGGTGACGATATTCGGTGATGGGGAACAAACCCGAGATTTTGTGTACGTTGGCGATGTAGTAGAAACGTTGATCACTGGCAGTCGTTGTGATACCTCGTATCTTGGGATCCCCATCAATGTTGCATCTGGGCAGCCGGTAACAATAAATCATGTGGCTCAGACCATTCGTCAGGTATGGAATTCGAGTAGCCGTATTTGCCATAAACCACCCCGTTCCGGAGATATACGCGACAGCTCGGCGAATGTCGATCGGTTGCGCTCTATGGGGGTTACACAGGCGTTAACTTTACGCGAGGGGTTGGCCAAGATTCGATCTCATACCGATCGGGTGTTGTAAGGTTGTCAAGTTCCTTGAAACGGGCAATACTAGCAACTTCGGTTTAAAAAATAACGCGTGAATGGCGGTTCGCGTGTGATTCTTGGAGTGGTGAGGACCTATGAAGCAAAGTTGGATTTATCGACTGCCCCGGTTGCTGTGGGTGATGGTCTTAGTGGCAATATTTGGGGGGGGAATGACCCATGGGGTTTTGTCAGCCTCTCCCTTTGAAGAGTACGTGGCCCGAATGGTGTCTGCCGATGATGATAATCAAATGAAGTCTCCGACCATCTCTGTGTTTGGGAAACAGATCTTTAACGTTTCACCGTCCGACAACGCCTTCAGTCGGGTGGTTACGGTTCCCGTTGGTTCCGATTATGTTGTGGGTGTTGGCGACCAGTTTAACATTACTATCTGGGGAAATATTGACGCCACCGCAAACGTAACGGTTGATAGTGATGGCAATATCACTCTCCCAAAAATTGGGGTGGTCAATGTACAGGCACAGCCCTTTGATGTCATGCAGCGTACCGTCAAGGCGGCCGTCGGGCGGCTGTATAAAGGATTCGACATCAATATCAGCTTATCTCAGTTGCGTAGCAATCAGGTGTACGTAGTGGGAGACGCCGCGAATCCGGGAACTTACACGGTATCCCCCCTCGCCAGTTTGTTAAATGTCGTTTTGGCGTGTGGCGGGCCGAGTGAGTCTGGTAGCTTGCGGAATATTCAACTCCGACGAAATGGTCAAACGATTACCCGATTTGATGCGTATCGATTGTTAATTGATGGGGAAAAAACAGGGGATGTCCGGTTGATGTCAGGCGATATTATCTATTTTCCTCCGTCGTTACCTCAAGTGGGTGTTGTGGGGAGTGTCAAACGTCCGGGAGTCTATGAGGTGTATCCCGGGGGGACGATTGGGGACGTGATTCGACTGGCGGGTGGACTGTCGGACATCGCGTTTCAGGGACGAATTCAATTGTTTAGTATCACTAATAATACCCAATTGGCATCGGAGTTGGACGTTAAATCGTCACTAAATTTGCCAGTCGGTGGGGGGGAAATAGTGAAGGTGTTTGACGTCAGTAATCCAATCCGGATGGTGACACTGACTGGCGCGGTCACGCGTCCAGGTCGGTATGCTCACACCAGTGATCTGACGGTTGAAAAATATCTATCACTGGCCGGTGGGCCTACATTTTTGTTCGGCGGTGAGGTTGAGGTGAGTCGCCTGGTCCCATCGATAAATGGACCCATTGAGACACAATTCAAAGTCGCTACTAATGATTTGGGTCGCTGTCGTGTTGAACCTGGCGATCGACTGTTTTTTACCCCATTTCCCGAATGGAACGAGATCAGTCAAGTGACTGTTAATGGTGAAGTGCGGTTACCTGGCCAGTACGCCGTTCGAAAAGGCGAGACATTGTCGTCCGTGATTAGTCGTGCGGGAGGTCTAACCAATCGATCATTTTTGAAAGGCATGGTGTTGACGCGGGAGTCGGTGAAACAAATTCAAAAACAGAGATTAAAGGAAATTGCACTTCGACTTCGAGAGCAGAGTGTCGCTGTACCAACAGGGTCTGAAGGGTTCGCTCGGCTCAGCAAATTAGCGGATGAGATTAGTTCGTCAAGTGTGACGGGGCGATTGGTTATTCGTGTTAATGACGCCAGTAAGATAACGCCTGAAAATGACGTGGTGTTAGAGCCGGGGGACTCGATATTTATACCCCCGATGGCGGCCACTGTGTTTGTAACTGGGGCGGTTTACAACCCCAATATGTTTTTATCCAGTAAGGAATTGTCGAACGTGAATCACTATGTGGCACTGGCTGGGGGCTATGCGCCTCGCGCGAATCAGGGCGAGGTGCTGGTTATTAAAGCTGACGGCTCTACAATTCGACCGGACAGTACCAAAATCGAACCCGGAGACACAATTTACGTCCCATACGATTTGCAGGGATTTGACCCATGGCGGGTGTTATTAGATAGCTCGCAATTGGTCTATAACCTAGCCTTTGCGGCTGGTGTGATTTCGAAGGTGTTGTAGTACGGTGGCAACGCTTCAATCGATTCGTTTGGCCATCATTGGCTTGGGGTACGTTGGTCTTCCATTGGCGGTTGAATTTGGGAAACACCGGTCAGTGGTTGGGTTTGACATTAATAATGTGCGGATAGAGGAGTTAAATAATGGACTCGATCGTACCGGGGAGGTATCGCCGGATGACATCCAATTGGCCAAACAGGCTGTATTTACGTCTGACACGGAGTCTTTATCCGCGTGTAACTGCTATATCATAACGGTACCGACGCCTGTTGATCGTTCAAATCGACCAGATTTGACTCCGCTCATTGAGGCATCCCGAATTGTTGGGAGTGTCTTGAAGCCGGGAGATATCGTCGTGTATGAATCGACAGTGTACCCGGGCGCCACGGAAGAGGATTGTGTTCCTGTATTGATAGAGAAGTCAGGACTGGCATATTTAGCCGGACACTCGCCCCAATCGCTTCCTGGCTTTTATTGTGGATATTCCCCCGAGCGAATTAATCCTGGAGACAAGTATCGTCGAGTGACGACTATCAAAAAAGTGACGTCTGGATCCACGCCGTATATTGCCGAAATAATTGACCAACTTTACCTTGAAATTGTTGGGGCGGGCACCTACAAAGCAGAGTCAATCAAAGTCGCGGAAGCGTCAAAGGTAATTGAAAACGTTCAAAGAGATGTGAATATTGCATTAATCAATGAATTAGCCATTATTTTTAATCGGTTAGGTATCGATACCGAAGCTGTATTAAAGGCGGCCGAGACCAAGTGGAATTTTCTTCCGTTTAGACCGGGATTGGTCGGCGGACATTGTATCGGCATCGACCCGTATTATTTGAAATACAAAGCACAATCTCATGGGTACCATCCTGAAATCATTTCCGCGGTTCGGCGGTTGAATGACGGTATGGGTGCGTATGTTGTATCGCAATTGGTCAAGATTATGGTCCGACGTAGTATTAACATACCAGATAGCCGCGTCCTTGTTTTGGGCGTGACCTTTAAAGAAAATTGTCCTGATATCCGTAACACACGTGTGGTCGACATTATCTCTGAGCTCAAAGAGTATGGATGTGATGTCGATGTGTATGATCCGGTGGCGGATCCAAATGAAGTAAATAAAACAGTGCAAACTACCCAAACGCCTGAAATCGGTAGTTACGATGCGATCGTAATTGCTGTTGCTCATAATCAATTCAAAGACTGGGGTATTCAAAAAATTCGCTCATTGGGTAAGCCAGGGCACGTGTTGTATGACTTAAAATATCTGTTTGGTGCCGATGAATCAGATCTTCGATTGTAGGAGGTAAGCACAAATGTATAAAACTATCGTGGATAGAAAAATAAGAGTGGCCGTAGTGGGTTGTGGTCGAATTTCTCCCAATCATTTTAAATCGATTCAGCAATTTTCTGATGATATGGAACTTGTGGCCGTTTGCGACAGTGATCAATCAAAGTTGGAATCTGCCAAAAACACGTATGGGGTAACCGGCTACACCAGCCTTGATGATATGTTGGACAACGAATCGCTGGATCTTGTCGTTGTATGTACGCCAAGTGGGTTTCACCCATCGCAGGTAAAACGAGTGGCGGCGGCAGGTATTCATGTAATGACTGAAAAACCCATGGCCACTCGGTGGGCCGATGGCGTTGAAATGGTGCGTGCTTGTGACGAAGCCAAGGTCCGATTGTTTGTCGTGAAACAAAATCGCAGAAATTCGACCTTGCAACTGTTGAAAAGAGCGGTGTCAGAAAAACGGTTTGGTCGGATTTATATGGTAAACATCAATGTGTTTTGGACTCGGCCTCAAGATTATTATGATTCTGCAAAATGGCGAGGAACTTGGGAGTTGGATGGCGGCGCGTTTATGAACCAAGCTAGCCATTACGTTGATTTGATTGATTGGCTCATTGGCCCTGTCGATAGTATTCAAGCCATGATGGGTACATTGGCCCGGGATATTGAAGTGGAAGATTCTGGGGTTCTCAACATTAAGTGGAGAAGTGGGACATTGGGCTCAATGAATGTCACTATGCTGACTTATCCTAAAAATTTAGAGGGTAGCATTACCATTTTAGGTGAAAAGGGAACGGTTAAAGTGGGTGGGGTTGCGGTCAACGAAATTCAGCAGTGGGAATTCTCCGAGGCAAAGGACTATGATGCGTCCGTGTCAAATGCGAGTTATCAAACAACCTCGGTCTATGGATTTGGGCATCCGGTATATTATAAAAATGTAATTGATACCTTACGGGGTAAAGCGGATCCCGAAACCGATGGCCGCGAAGGTCTAAAATCCCTGGAAATTCTTATTGCGGCCTATTTGTCGGCCCGAGATCGTCGCACCGTGTCGCTTCCGTTGGAATATTAATGCCAACCATTCATCCTAGTGCCATAGTGGATAGCGGCGCTCAGATAGGGGAAGGAACCTCGGTGTGGCATTGGACTCATATTTGCAGTGGTGCCAAAATTGGGGCTCATTGTTCCTTGGGGCAAGGCGTATTCGTCGGGAACAATGTCGTTATTGGCCATCGGGTAAAAATACAGAATAACGTTTCCGTGTACGATAATGTGGTTCTCGATGACGATGTGTTTTGCGGCCCCAGCATGGTCTTTACCAACGTATATAATCCACGTTCCGCAATTAGTCGGAAGTCTGAATATAAGGATACTCGTATTAAGCGAGGGGTGACGATTGGTGCCAATGCAACGATCGTATGTGGAGTGACCATTGGCGAATATGCGTTTATTGCCGCCGGGGCAGTTGTCAATCGTGACGTAAAGCCCTACGCTTTGATAGCCGGTGTTCCGGGGCGTCAAATCGGGTGGATGAGCGAGTATGGCGAACGACTTAATTTGCCGATTGTGGGTGACGGAGAATGCGTGTGTCCGCATACGGACAAACGCTATAAATTGATCAACGGAGAGTGTCAGACATCATGAGTAAAATTCCATTTATTGATTTAAAAACGCAGTATCAACACCTGAAAACCGAAATAAATCAGCGTATCAACGCTGTTCTGGAGCATGGTCAGTACATCATGGGTCCCGAGGTCAACGAATTAGAAAATCGATTAGCCGCATATACCGGTGCAACACATTGTATTACCGTCGCCAGTGGTACCGAGGCGTTGTTGATTGCGTTGATGGCGTTGGGAGTTGGGCCCGGCGACGAGGTGATTACAACTCCATTCACGTTTGTAGCCACGGCGGAAGTCATAGTTCTCGTGGGAGCGACACCGGTATATGTCGATGTTGAACCCGATACATGTAATATTGATGTGTCAAAAATTGAAGCGGCGATAACCTCTAAAACCAAGGTTATTATTCCCGTCAGTCTTTATGGGCAACCTGCAGATATGGACGAAATTAACGCGATTGCCTCACGGCATAACATCACGGTTATCGAAGATGCCGCTCAGAGTTTTGGGGCGACCTATAAAGGTAAAAAAAGTTGTAATCTATCTAAAATTGGATGTACCAGCTTTTTTCCGAGCAAACCGTTGGGATGTTACGGCGACGGTGGTGCGATTTTTACTTCGGATGACACGATCGCTCAAGCCTGTCGTGAAATTCGGGTCCATGGCCAAAGCCGGCGGTATTACCACACCCGAATTGGGGTTGGGGGGCGAATGGACACGATTCAATGCGCGGTGATCCTTGCTAAATTGGATCGGTTTGAGTGGGAAGTAGATCGGCGGAGTTTCTTGGGGAACCTGTATAATGAAAAAATGGATGCGGCAGGTGTGTCTCGTGTAATAGTGAGACCGGACCGGAGTTCAGTGTTTGGCCAATACACTGTATTTGTGGACAACCGTGACCAGGTTCAACAGTGGCTGCAGGAAAAAGGTATTCCCACAGCGGTCCATTACCCGATCCCGTTAAATCAACAACCGGCGTATCGTGACGAAACGGCCGTTGTTCCCAATGCCGAACACATCTCGACACGCGTCATGAGTTTGCCGTTGAGTCCGGATTTGGATGGGGCCGTGATAAAAACGATAGTTCAGTATTTACAAGAATGTGTAAAGTTTTCTTATGTTGCTAAATAACAATTTATATTCTCAATGAATGAAGTGCCTCGGAGAATTGTTGCTCGCGTCATTTAAATTTGCCTAATGTACATTGCCGTTTTATGGATTGTGGGGTTTATCTCATTGTGGATTGGGTTAAAATCCGAGATACCCAGACGAAGTTTATTCTCGTTTTCTTACATAACATTGCTACTTTGGCATTCCCTATTTTTATTTACTATCTCAGATACAATTGACTTGTACGGTGCCGAGTCCGTCCAACAAATGCTGGTTTTTGTTATTGTCGGTGTCTTCACGTTGTTAATCACTCGAAGACTATTATCCAAAAATTGGCTTTATGAAAATGATGAACTTAATGTATCGATTCGTCATCAGTTTTTTATTCAATCGACCACAAATAGATGGCTGTTGCCGTTGCTTGCGATTTGTTCGTTGGGAATATATATGATTTATGATCCCACGGCATTATTTACGAGATTAGGAGACAGAGTAATTCATGCTTCGGCTTTTTTAAGTAGCATTAGTGTCATGTTTGGTCTTTTATATGCAAGTAACCTGGGTTTAATGGCGAAATTTAAATCCGCAAGTACTTGGTTAATTTGGACCCCAATTTTATGGCTAATTATGGTGCTGGTGGGGGGGCGTGTTGTTGTTTACACCGCGGCAGGTGCTTTTTTGGCACGTTGGATTAAGTCTACAACGGATTCAAATCCGACAATTACCAAAAAAATGGTAGGTACTGCATTTATAGGCTACGTGAGTGGTGTATTACTTCGCGACTTGCGAGGAATTGGGGTGTCGGACGTTGGTGACCATATCCTTTCAGGAAATTACTTTGCCAATCTAAATTGGCAGAGTTCCGAATCAACGATATACGTCTATTTTTGCCATTCAATTTTTTGGGGTTGGCGAAGTATTGCTGTGTTTCCGGGGCAATCGTTACTGAGGATTTTGGCGCTAGGCGGAAAAGTGTTTGGGCAAAATCTTTTTTCAGGACCGCTGGATCAATTGCTTGATTTAACTCAGATGCTTTGGATTCATATCAATTTATTGGGGAACAATATTAAAGATACTTTGGATTATCCAGGCAGTATTCCTCCAATGATATACGGCGAAGGATATCTGAATGGGGGGCTAATTGGTATGATAGTTTTTATTTTCGTTGTTACGTATTGTTTTACCAAAATAGAGTGTGTAATTGACCAAAAAGGTGGCCGGAATAGCGATTACGTCAGCTTGTATGGAATTTTATTTACGGCATTGCTGTATACGATGCGAGGCACAATATATTGGGCAACTGTAAATTTATTGTTTTGTTACGTTGCATGGACCGTTATTGTATTTGGGAGACGTTTTTTTGCGAAATTGTTTAGTTAGTTATGATCACAGATTATTTTCGTAAAAATTGGAAAGTCGTCGGACTCCAAATTTTAGGATCAGGATTGTCCTTCGTTTTTATAGCCACAGTGTCTCGGAAACTACCGTCTACTGAATTTGGAAATTGGACGGAGTCGCGGGCAATAATCGATATGGTTTCTGCGATTCTTTTGGTATCAATTCCCCAATATATAATTTACAAATCAAATAATTTGGATGAAACGCGGGTGCTCGTATTTATATGGTCAGTCATTGTCACATTGATCATCACCGGATTGGTATTCATGGGGTATATCGATGCATACTATTCATTCGCGATATTTGGGCTCATCATTTTTGGGGTAGGTCGCCCGTTAATGTTGGCTAGAAATTCACTGATTTTTGGGCTGTCTACCGGGATTTCGTGGCTGCTTTGTAGCGGGCTTTTATTAGCCTCCAGACAGAGCACATCCAACTCGGTCGTGTGCTGTTATGCCATCGGGTTTTCGATTGTCGGACTACTTGGAGTTATTCCCTATTGCCGTCGCTTTTCATTAGGAGATCGGTTTGTTTCAAATCTCAAAGAGTTTTTTTCATATAACACTGTTTTTTATCTCGCAAACGCGAGTCAAAATGTTGCTTTTTGGTACATTATTCGGCAGATTAAAACAGGCGCATCTGTCAACGAAATTGCCTATTTTGGGTTGGCAAATACCCTTGTGTTCTCGATACTTCTGCTACCCTCAAATTATTTGAGCCCATTGATTATGAAACAATTGGCAGAGGCGAGGGTTAGGCCCAAGCGAACAAAAATTATGGTGGCTGTCGTTGGTGTCAGTATTTTGATGGTCATTGCGATTGCAAATTTACCTGTTATTCCTCAACTTATTTTTGGAGAAAAGGGCAGGCTCGCATACCCTAGTATTTTGATTCTGTGTATGTTTCTCCCATTCTTTTTTTGGGATAGAATTCAATTGGTAATATGCCAAGCTTTAGGATTTAAAGCTCCAATGCTTGTCGCGACATTTTTGAGATTAGGAACAATCTTCCTGTGTATGCATCTCTTTCATTTTCATATTACCTCTCACAACGCATCCCTCACGTTGGGATTAAGTTTTGGAGCAGGTGCCATCGGTGCCGAAATGCTGCTAATGTTAAGCAGATACAATCAACCACGATGAAAGTCGTCGTTTTCCAGCCGTGGGGTATCGGGGATGTCCTTTTGTCTATCCCTATTGTTATTGCAACAAAAAAGGTTTTTCCAGAATCCGAGGTTCATTTTGTTACTTCGTCACCGATTCAAGCTGAATTGATTAAAAATTGTCCGCATATTTCTGAAATACATTTTCTTAATACAGCTAATCGGTCGATCGAGGGAATGTTTGATATCGTTTCGTTTTTCGTTTCTATTCGTCGTGAGCGATTTGATGTGGCAATTATGTCGACTAAACTATCTCCGATTCACGGACTATTGTCTCGAGTGTTGTCGGGAATAAAATGCGTAGTGGGTGATTCCAATACTATGTCCTGGGCGTTTCATTTGCACCGAATACCTGGCCAGGAAGAGCATCGGTTTCAACGAAATGTTGCTCTGGTAAATTTAGCATTTAATTCGGATATCAAGTTGACGGATGATTTGTTTAATATCTGGCCTGATCCACCGTCAAACGAAGCGAAAAATGTGTCATTTTCTATTCGATCGGTTGCTTTTTTTTGTGGTGCGTCCCTAGAGGACAAGGCACTTCCTTATGATCTGTTTTTTCGATGTGCGACGGTATTAAATTCTTTATATCCGGATATTCAGATCGTATTAATTTTGGGTCCGGACGACGGTTATACCGAGGTGCCTAGCTATGTTAAAACTATCCGCCCAGGTTCGTTATCTGATCTAGCGCATATTTTAATGAAGATCGGTGTATTTATTGGGGGTGATACTGGCCCGTCTCATATAGCTGGTTTTGTTGGTGCTCGGACAGTCGTGGTTGGCGGGGCGACTAATATAAACTCGACACTACCTCGTAATTCGACGTTCATCACGTCAAATCAATTGTTGCCCTGTCGGCCGTGTTATGAAACGCCGTTGTATGGAAATTGTCCGTACAATCTAAAGTGCATGACAAGTATTGAAGAAAAGCAACTTGTAGATTTAGTGATTCAACTGTTAGCCTACACACCAAAATATACCGGTAAATAGTTGGGTAACAAATAATGAATGTGCAGTACGATTGGCGATTTTTTTTAAGAAACGTATTTAACCATCGAAGTAATATTTTAAAAGTTGCGCTTTTTGGATCTATATTATCGATTGGATTTAGCTGCGTATACCAAATTAAATATGAGGCGGTTGTTAAGCTGCATTCCCGAGAAGGGTCGAACCCAAATGCAATGATGGCAGGAAAATTTGGTGGGGCTGCGGAATTTTTGTCTGGAGGTTCTGTTCGTAATAATAATGAGTTTTACATGGAAATTCTACGAACTCGACCGGTTTTGAACCGTATTATTGAGGCAAATAATTTGAAGAATCACTATAAAGTAACATCGGCTGAAAAAGCGCAAAAGAAGCTTCTTGCAAATCTGGGTGTCGTATTAGGAAGGGGCAATATCATTAATATTTCTGTTACCGACACGTCGCCGACTCTATCAATGAAGTTGGCCAATACGTTTGCTGATGAGTTACAACAAGTGATCGTTCAATTAGACTTGAATTCGTCAATGGCAAAAAGAAAAACTTTGTATGAAAAGATTGTTCAAGCCAAAAAACGTATGCACGATGCTCGGCTCACGCTTACAGAGTATGAAACTAGCAGCGGTGCGGCTCCAGTAGAAATACAAGCGATGGGCCTTGCTCGACAAATTGAAAGCTTAGATTTAGAAATTATCAAAGCAGAGACAAGGATGGAGGTCATTAAACAGTCAGAAACTAATTTTTCTCCAAATGCTCAGCAACTAGATGCTGAGATCAAGATATTAAAAGATAAACGCCGTTTACTCGCGTCTCATTTTGATACGTCAGTAGGGCGGAATTTGCCGGTCCATAAAAACGAGGTTCAATTATTGAGTGGTGATTTACTTGGATATCAGCAATTTTATCAATATTTAATTCAAAGCTACCAAATGACTGATATTGACGGGTATATAAACGGTGCATCCTTAGAAATAGTGGATCCTGCGGTTGCCCCCGAATTTCCCCGGTGGTCCCGATTTCAAGTCGCCGTTTTGGGATCCCTTTTTTCTGTGATATGCTCGATTCTTTTTTATGGGTTTTCAGGATTACTATCAATCATGAGGGGAAAAGTCCGTGATTTCTGGCAAACTATTCGAATTTAATAGTCCATTGACGCTACAGTTTGCTGCATAGTTTAGTAGGTCTGCGATGAAAATCTGGTTAATGACTATTGGGGAGCCTGTTCCTATATCTGATGCCGTAGGCCATCGTCTCCACAGAACGGGGCAGTTTGCCGATGCACTGAGTAAAATAGGGCACCAGGTGACGTGGTGGGCATCTGCGTTTGACCATCGGTCCAAAACGCATCTTGTTCATGAATACACGACGATCTCAAAATCAGATAATTACGACATTGTCCTGCTAAAAGGATGTGGGTACCGGCGCAATATATCGATCCAGCGGATTTGGGATGAATTGCAATTGGCCTCGGAATTTAAACGATCGTCTCCAAATATGATTAAGCCGGATATCATTGTCTGTAGTGTCCCGTCGATTGCATTGGCGATCGCCGCGGTCGAGTACGGAAAAAAGAATAGAATCCCAGTTGTTTTAGACGGACGAGATATGTGGCCCGATATTTTTGTCGAAGTGCTACCGACTTCGTTAAGATGGCTTGGAAAAATAGCCGTGACTCCAATTGAGGCACGATGTCGGTGGGCGTTTAAACACGCAACGGCCATATTGGGAATTACTGATGAATTTGTAAATTGGGGTCTTAAAAAAGCGGGGAGGGTGCGAACTTCATTCGATACAGCGATTCCATTTGCGTATTCGTTGACGCAACAATCGCAATCAAAAATAGCTGTTGCTGAGCAATATTGGGATTCAATGGGCGTGCGTGACAACGACGATGTCTTTAACGTTTTATTTATTGGAATGATTGCTAACACGCTGGATGTCGATGCTATTTTAGACGCATCACAAGACCCTCGAATTAAAGCCCTAAATATTCGGTTTATCATTGCTGGGGATGGGGATAAACTACATCATTATAAAAAATTAAGCAGTACGTACACGAACGTAGTGTGGCCCGGCTGGATTGATGCGGCACAAATTCAAGTAGTGATGCAGCGAAGTCACGTTGGTATCGACCCAATGCCATGTCGGTTTGATTTTTTGGCGACAGTGAATAATAAGGCGGTTGAATATTTGTGCGGCGGTTTGCCAATCATTTCAAGCCCCGATTATGGCGTGCTCGCGGACTTGTTGCGAGAGACAGGGAGTGGGTTGAGTTATGGTGCCAACTCGGGTGTTCAGTTGGCCGACAAAATACTGCAACTTTATGCTGATCGTGATCAAGTGGCGATCATGTCAAATAACGCGGAGGCGGTATATATCGAGCACTTTGAATATGCCAAGGTAATGGCATCTTTTGAAAATTATTTAAAAAAAGTTGTTGATAACCGGGCGGCACTCGCTGACGGTGAATAACGTCTGTTTAACCTGATCGAGTTTCCTTGTATTATCGTTAAATCGCATAACCGTTAATAAATTTTGCTGAGATGGGTATAAATCATATGGAACCGTCTAAATCGCTATCGTTACGTATCCGTAAACATGCTCTTGAAATGACAAGTCTGGGAGGGAGCTCTCATATCGGGTCTATTTTATCAATGGTCGATATTTTAGCGGTATTATACGGATCAGTTTTGAACGTTGATCCTCAACAGCCGAAATGGCCCAATAGAGATCGGTTTATCCTTAGCAAAGGGCACGCGGGCGCAGGTGTATATGCGGCGTTAGCGGAGCGTGGTTTTTTTTCGCCAGACAAGTTGAAAACGCATTATCAAGACGGATCCGACCTGAGCGGACATGTATCTCATAAAGGAATTCCTGGTGTGGAATTATCAACCGGATCACTTGGGCATGGATTGTCAGTGGGAACCGGGATGGCATTGTCCGCCAAAAAGCGAGCGTCTCGCCATCGAGTTTTCGTGGTTATGAGCGATGGGGAATGTGATGAGGGATCGATTTGGGAGGCGGCGATGTTTGCCGGGTTCCATCAGCTCCATCAATTATTTGTTGTGATTGATTATAACAAATATCAAAGTCTCACAACGACAACAGAAACGTTGGATTTAGAACCCTTTGCCGATAAATGGAGTGCGTTTCGCTGGGAAGTACGCGAGGTAGATGGGCATGACCATCGCCAATTAAGTGATGCGTTTAGACCGAGTACTACGGGACAGCCCGTAATAGTGATCGCACATACTATAAAGGGAAAAGGGGTTTCTTTCATGGAAAATCAGGTGCTTTGGCATTATCGCACGGCAAAGGGCGAGGAGTTTAATGCGGCGATGGCTGAATTGAATGCACAACAATGAGAGATAAATTTATAAAAAGGGTGTTGAACATTGCAAAAAATGATCCCAGTATTATGCTGCTGACGGGGGATTTGGGGTTTGGGGTCCTGGACGAATTTGCAAAGGAACTTCCAAATCAATTTGTAAATGTAGGGGTTGCTGAGCAAAATATGATTGGGATCGCTGCAGGCCTGGCGCTTGAAGGCCATAAGTTGATTACCTATTCGATTGGTAATTTTGGTATGATCCGATGTCTTGAGCAAATTCGTAATGACCTGGCGTATCATGACGCCAATGTGACTGTAGTAACCGTCGGGTGTGGCTTTAGCTACGGGTCACTCGGAATGTCACATCATGCTACCGAAGATGTCTCGATTCTTCGAACGTTTCCCATTCAAATATATTCCCCTGGGGATCTATGGGAAGCCGAGTCCCTCGCGGATGTTGTACTTTCGAAACCGGGTACTAAATATTTACGCCTCGACAAGGCGTTTGCATCGAATACTCACCACGATGGCGAGATTTTTTTGCCAGGGAAGGCGCGCATAATACGTGAGGGCGACGATATAACGTTGATTTCGACGAGTGGGATACTCCAAGAAGTGATCAACGCGGCGGATTTATTGGCGAATGACGGTATCAATGCGCGAATCGTACATTTTAATACGTTAAAGCCGATTGATAGGGAGGCTGTTGTAACTGCGGCTGAATCTACTGGAGGCATCGTTACAATCGAAGAACACGTTTTGGAGGGCGGATTAGGGAGTATTGTGGCGGAAATATTGCTTGATCGTGGGGTTATGCCGAGATGTTTTGGTCGGTTGGGGGTAACCGGAGGATTTACATCGACGGTTGGTAGCCAATCGTATTTAAGGAAAAAATATGGAATTGATTCGGAGGGGATTATACATTCGGTAAAACAATTAATTCGACAGCCTAAATCAATATCCAATTAATCGAGGAGGAACTCGCTATGCTATTAGTCCCTGAAGTTCGAAACGTACCATATTTTGACTATCCAAAAGTATACCTCAATGAAAAAGACACTCTGTTAAAAATTATTGATGATGTGTCTAGTCGAGGGGCATTCATTCTCCAAAAGGAATTAACTGAATTTGAATCGAATTTGGCTGTCTATACGGGTGCAAACTATTCCATAGGTGTCGCTAATGCTACCGACGGTCTCGAGATTGCTTGGATGGCATTGGGACTTCGTCCAGGTGACGAAGTGGTTTGTTCGTCTCATACTATGCTGGCCACCGCATCGTCTATCAAAATTGCCGGAGGAACACCGGTTCCCGTTGAAATTGGAAGTGATAATTTGATCGATCCTGAAGCGGTTGAAGCTGCGATTACTCCGAGGACCGTCGGAATTATGCCCACCCAGTTAAATGGACGAACTTGTGACATGGATCGCTTAATGACCATTGCGAATAAGTATAAATTGTTTGTAGTTGAGGATGCTGCTCAAGCATTGGGATCTCGATTTAAGGGCCGTCACGCCGGCACGTTTGGGAACGCGTCGTCGATTAGTTTTTTTCCTGCAAAAGTATTGGGTTGTTTGGGCGACGGTGGCGCTGTACTTACTAACGATCAATCAACTTACGATAAAATGTATCAATTGCATGACCACGGACGGGATACAAATGGGGATATTAAAAGTTGGGGGCGTAATAGTCGATTAGACAATGTTCAAGCGGCTATTTTAGATTTTCGCCTTAAAACGTACTCCCAAGTTATTGCTCGGAGGAGACATGTAGCGGCGCTATATCAGGAACTTTTGGGCGATATGAATGAACTACAGTTGCCTCCATCGCCTGATTCCGACCCGAATCATTTTGATATCTATCAAAATTATGAATTAACCGCGGATCGTCGGAATGAGTTGCGAGACTATTTAAAGGCCAAAGGCATCGGAACATTGATTCAATGGGGAGGCAAAGGTGTCCATCAATGGGGGGGGCTCGGCTTTGATGATGTTAAATTGCCGAAAGTCGAGCGCTTTTTTGAGCGATGTATTATGCTTCCGATGAATATGTTTATTTCTGACGCTGACGTTCAATATATTGCGCACAGCATTCGAAATTTTTACGCGCAATAAGCCATGCTTAAGCGCGCGGTCGATGTTTTAATTTCCCTGATACTGTTAATTCTTACGCTGCCTATCACTATTCCGGTCATGATTTTGGTATGGAGACAGGATGGGCATAGTCCATTTTATATCGCTCCCAGAGTTGGTAAAGGCGGGAAGCTGTTTCATATGGTGAAGTTGCGCTCGATGGTGAAAAATGCCGACAAATCCGGTGTTGATTCAACCGGAAGTAATGATATGCGGATTACACCGGTTGGACATTTTATACGTCGATTTAAGTTGGATGAATTGACTCAAATGTGGAATGTGTTTCTTGGCGACATGAGTTTGGTAGGGCCTCGACCCAACGTAAAACGTGAAACCGATTTGTATACATCCGTAGAACGTAGGTTGTTATTGGTTAAACCAGGAATAACTGATTTTTCATCCATTGTATTTTCCGACGAAGGAGATATCTTAAAAGATAAACCGGATCCCGACGTCGCGTATAATCAATTGATTCGACCAGGAAAAGGGTATTTGGGGTTGTTTTACATTGACAATCAATCCTTCTTTCTTGATTTGCAGTTAATTGCGTTGACGGCGATCGCGATTTTTTCAAAGAAGCGAGCCCTAAACGGAATTGTTAGGATTTTGCGCGGTCTTGAGGCCGATGAATGGTTGATTAAACTTGCTCAACGGGAGACCCCGTTAACGGCTAGGATGGCCCCAGGTGCCGTTCGGATTGTTAGTTTTCGCGATGAGGATGTGTCAATATAAATATATGAAACGATTGATCGATATAATGCTCTCTTCTGTCGGAATCATCATTGGATTTCCAGTAATCGTTGTTTTTTCTCTGTTAATAATCGGCTTACATCGGCATAATCCCTTTTTTGTGACGGAACGGATTGGTCGCAACAGTCGGATGTTTCCCTTGTTCAAGCTAAAATCGATGGTAGATGGGGCTCATTTTGATGCGATTACTGTTGTGACGAAGCGGGATCCACGGGTAACCGCTGTTGGACGGATTATTCGGCGGTACAAAATTGACGAATTCCCTCAGTTTTTTAATGTGATGATTGGCGATATGAGTGTTGTTGGGCCGCGGCCTGAAATACCCCAAAATGGAAACTTATTTAATGAAGCGGAACGTGAAATGTTTTCAGTCAAACCCGGGTTGACCGGGATATCATCGATCTTTTTTTTCCGTCAAAGTGATGTGTTAAGCAGGTTTTCAAATCCTCAAGAGGCGTACCATCGAATAATCCGGCCATCAAAAGCCCACTTTTCGTTGTTTTACGTATTTAGACATAACCTGACGATGGATGTTGAACTGATTGTTTTGACATTCGTGGCTATTTTTAATCATGCGTTGGCGATAAGAATTCTGAGGGCGCGGCTCATTGCGTGGGGTGCGCCAGAGCAATTATTGGATGTGTTCGATCGAGCCCTGGCGCCATCGGTGGCCGAAGACATCAAAGTCCCAGGGGATGAGTATTTGGCTGCGTTAACTCGGTGCGGCTAAGGACGCCAGTACCCGCGATGTTCCATTTCCGCGATCCGTTCTCGAATACCTTCCGTATCACTCCGGTCGTCGTACTCAACCTCGCGTGCCTCTGAATTCGTCAATTAACCCCCGTAATTAATCGAACCAATAATCGGAAATGGACGATTATGAATGCCGCACATCGGTTTAAGTGGGGTAGAGTAGTTTAACTCGATGTGCGCCTGTTTCGGGTACTCCAAAGTCCTTTTAGGGTAAGGCTATCCATTTGAATTTTGAACAACGGCCGTAGTTGTGGAATAAAGGCATTGGCAAAAAATGCGGTGATCGAATACGACACTAACGTAGCGATAGCGGAACCAAGTCCGTTCCAGTAGGGAATCAGTGCCAAATTCAGACCAATATTGCAAAGTGCTGACACGGCATCCTTTAATATATAGTGACGTGTAAGCCCCTCGTTAGTAATGTAAATGCTGCTGATGTTTAGATTGCATATACAAATTAATGACCAGATATGAACAATTAGGATTGGTCCCGATCCGATATAGTCTGATCCGTATAGAGTTGAAATAATCCAGCTGGATAGCAGTGTCACCACAATAATGATGCAATATGAGACGGCCATCCCAATTGAAAAGACCCTTCGTAAACTTGATTCATACCGTACTCGATCTATTTTTCGGAGTTTTGTGAGCCCAGGATATACGGCCGTCGTTAAAATTGTTGGAAAAAAATAGGCGATCTCCGATATCCGGACGGCGGCTGAATAAATGCCGGTTTCTCGGCTGCCAACTAATGATAAGAGGATCATTTGATCTATTTTAAAGAAAATTATAGCCGAGCCCGATGTAAGTAATATTGGCCAGCTATGCCTAAATAATAGCCGTGCAATCGATGCTCTAAAGGTCCATACTCGGTTAACATGACGCCTCCAATAAATCCAATGGTACCCAATGAGTCCGAGCATTCCTTCAAGTAGGACAATGCCAACAAACCATTCCAGGCGAAAATGATAGAGGATCCCTAATATTCTTAAGCCAGATGACAGTCCGAAAGCGACTAACTCAGGCAAAATGACGTATTTGGATTCGCCGCGTGAATCGTAATATTGGCGAAGTGCGTTAAACGCCGTAAAAAACATCGATATAGACATCATTGCCCAAATAGAGACCGTGACTCCCGCAACCGGTCTGAAATAAATCAAAATAAGCATTACGGCCCCAATCACTATGCCTAAAATGGCGCGGATTGTGACCGTTGTCCCAAGTAAGACCGATGAATGATGAGGGTACCTTATAAAATATCTGGTAATGATACCGTCAAATCCGACTCCACATAATGTGACCGCGATGCCTTGAATGGAGAGCAGCGTGCTGAATAGTCCAAAATGCTCGGGTCCAAGGTATCGAGCGACCCAAACACCGATAAACAGTCCCCCAATTAGCCGAATGATACGGTCGAACAGCATCCAACCGCTATTAATAACGGCAGATTTTACGGCGGCCCGCTGCGTGATTTGATGGCGCATTGACCGAATTTTACCTATTAGTATGACGTATTTATTTTGAAACATCGACCTGCCTCAATGGGTTGATTTCACTAGGTTAGAATGGCCGTGAATTACTTGATGTACCAGTCGTCAAATAATGAAATATCTTCAAACACTCGCCTGTACCCGTTTTTTGTTAACAACGCATATACGTTGTCGCGAGTGTGAGAATAGTTATGGTCGCAAGTAATGACCCCGAAGTTGTATTTCGAAAAGTCGAAGTTGCTCAATATTTCATACTCGCTGCCTTCGGTATCGATGGATAAGTAATCGATATAATTAGGGGCGGAATATTTTGCTAAGAGGTCGTTGAGAGAAATCGTGTTGATTGAGTACTTGATGGCTGTTTTGCGTGCTTCTTTGTGACAATCTGTGTCGGTAAAACTGCTAATGGTTGAAAGCTCGGCTATGGTGGATTGGTTGAATTCTACGGTAGCGTTTGATTCTTTCCATACACAATCTTTTTCTATGTGACATTTGCGATTCCTATTTAATTCGCGATGCCATATTGGTGCGGGCTCAGCCAATATTCCATGCCAACCAAAGTTCGTTTCCATCAAGTAAGTGTTGGATATGTCATAGCCATTGGTTGCACCAATTTCAACAAAATACCCGCTTTGTTTAAACCCTAGATGCGATAATACAAACAAATCTTGTCTGAGCTGAGCGGTTGAATCCTTAAAGTGCGTTAACAGTGTATGGGCGGTTGTTTTATTATTTAGCCGTTGTATAACTTGAAGATCATGCGTCGGACTCCACATCGCTAAGCTCACACGGCGAAGCGTTTCGACCCTATCGTAATGGTCGCTGTTCATAACTAATCCGCCGCTGAGTGTTTGCAGTGTGTGGATATCGTTGACCGGACTCCACATCGCGATGCTTATTTGACGAAGCCGCTGGAGTGTTTGGTACTGAGTAATGCCCAAGCCCAAGTGCCTAAATATATTTGAAATCGTTTTTTTTAATAATTTGTTCATTATTACCTTTCTGATTTAGCGAATTAGGCGACTTTTTTGTATGTATGAATCATTAAAAAGTAATTAAATTAAACTAATTTCGTTTTAATTATTTTTGCCTACCACTGAATACGTGGTGTTGCTTTTTTGAGATTTATCCAAGTATATCACCATAAATTTGAAAATCTATTGAGTTACTCGCTTGGGACAGTATTATTGTTGGCCTATTGATTTTTTTGGGGTTGAATTTAAAAATTGCAATCAATCGGGCTGTCGGGTGTTGTTTGATGGCTGTTCGTAGTTATATGTGCTCTAGCCGTGCCCCCTCCATCGACTCGTTTTGATGGGGCTAGCTAAATAATGCGATACTCTTTTCCCAGGTATGGTTAACATCGCGGGATGTTTAGCTAAAAAATTTTATCGAAGGGGCTAGAAGGATTTTACATGGATTCGACCACTCACGATGTTGTTATTGTTCGGTTAGATGCTGTCGGCGATTTCATATTGTCGATTCCACTGTTACAAGCCATTCGAAAGCATTTCAGAGCTCAAAAAATCACAATGATCGTAAGCAGTGCCGTGGCGGATCTGGTTAAACAATTAGACTTGGCCGATAACATAGACGCGGTTGATATCGCCAACTATCATGGGCCCTACTCGCTCGTTTGGCAATTGATCAAGGATAAATTTCGATTCAGACGTTGGCGGGCAAACAAGGTTATCGTTGCCGCTCACGCAAGAACCTTATTTGCCGATAATATTGCCTTGTCGATTCGGTCGCCGTTACATGTTGCGATGTCCGGAAACGCTGATAATTATCAGCACCGGATCAATCGGTTGCCTGGATTGAGTTATGAGGCTGTAAGTCGCCGCTATCAAACCCTTTTCTTTGTCGATCGTGGGCACCATTCCCTTGTCGTGAATTCCGAATTTTCGAAATATTTAACCGGTGTGAAATTGAATCTGAAATATCCATTTCTTCGAGAGATATTTTTGGGAGAATCGGAAAAGTCCATCAAGAACGCCGTTGTGATTGCTCCTGGCGCCGGAGATATCCGACGTGTATGGCCAGTAGCGAAATGGGATGAGCTGCTGGGGCACGCTCAATGTAACGTTCCGTTTATCATTGTTGGCAGTTCGGCAGATAAAGAGGTTGGGGACCATGTGATGCAGGCTCTAAAACGGACCGGAAAAGTGGCGTATAACCTAGTTGGAACAACGTCTTTGATTGATTTAATTCGAATCATTAAAAACGCAACGGTGGTTATTGGAAATGAATCGGCGCCGATACATATTGCGGCAGGTCTCGGTGTGCCCTCCATTTCAATCACGGGAGGCGGTCATTTTGGGGCCTTTGTTCCGTATCCTCCTGTTGAATCTGCTCCTCTAGTGGCGTATAAATCGATGGCGTGTTTTAACTGTAATTGGATGTGTAGATATAATTTGGCGTCCAATGAATCGTATCCTTGTGTTAGCCAAATTGAGGTAGCGGACGTCGCTAATCTGGTGACGTCTATTTTAGAAAACTCCCAGGGTTAAAAACTATCGACGAGCGACGGCTTTAAGTTCGTAACTGTAGATTTGTGGACTAGGCTGGTGATACGAACTCGTTGTGATGCGGTTCCAAAATTTAATATTCAATCGATACAAATATAAAAAGAATTGTTTGAATATTTTTTTGTCCCATCGGCTACCTTCGGTGCAGTCCGGGTCAATAAATTCAACATTAGAAAATCCGGCGGCTTTAAGTACATAAAGTAGACTCCCCGGAGTAAACAACGTTTCGTGGGTCCAGTCTTCATATCTCCAGTAGCAACCGGTATTTGACATCGCATTTGGAACCATAACAAAAAATCGACCGTCCGGAGCAAGTAACTTTTCTCGAATTAGGGTTAATGTTGAAATTACTTCTTTTTTAGGGATGTGTTCAATAACATGGGAGCACACCACCCAATCAAATTTTTTTCCGGCGAGTATAAGTTCGTCAATAGATGATGTCACCGTTAGATTATTTTTTTTACAGACCTCTAAAGCCGGAATGTTGATGTCTAGTCCGCATAGGTCTGTAAATCCCAATTGGTTTAAACCAAGCAGTAATTGTCCATAACCACACCCAAAATCCAAAATGGATTGGTTTTTTTCCATTCGACTACGAATAAAAATAGGGACCGAATAATTTTGGTAAAAATCTTCGGAAACATTTCTGAGGCGATAATATTCGTTGTCTATCGCCATAGCATTAGGCCCAGGCCTTCGCGTCTTCTAAGAATTTTTGAATTCCGCTTTCGGTGAGGGGATGTTTGAAGATTTGGAATAGTGTTTCGGGTGGTACAGTTGCCACATCCGCACCAGTTAGGGCGGAATCGAGCATGTGAACAGGGTTGCGAACACTAGCGGCTAGGATTTCGGTAGGTAAATCGTAATTATCAAATATTTGACGAATTTGGGTGATCAGCTCCATGCCGGGCTGACTAATATCGTCGAGTCGTCCAATGAACGGGCTGACATAGGTTGCGCCGGACTTGGCCGCGATTAAGGCTTGGAGCGGCGAGAAAATAAGGGTAACGTTTGTTTTAATTCCCCGTGAACTGAGGGCGCGCACAGCTTTCATTCCCTCAGGAGTCATCACCACTTTAATAACGATATTGGATCCCCAGGTAATATATTGATCAGCCTCTTTTAACATGCCTTCGGCAGTTTCGCTAAGTGTCTCGACAGAGATAGGGCCAGAAACGATCGAACTGATTTCTCGAATGGTTTGTTCGTGATCGCGACCGGCCTTTTTAATAAGCGATGGATTGGTTGTGACGCCGTCAACAAGGCCCATTTCATTGGCTTTAATAATGGCGGAAATATCAGCAGTATCGATAAAAAATTTCATAGTGTTTCCTCGTTGGCGACATAAAATTTGGGGGTTAAATTTCGAACTGGGGGCTCAATAGTTGTGTGAACAACGTGGTCATTGAAGACCAACGCTCGCTGTTAAGCGGTAACTTTGGTAACTTCCCTTACAGAGTACAATAAATCGGTCCGTTACGTGAATGGGACTATTAGAGGGGCGTTCGGGGACCCGGTTAACTGGATTAAGAACGATGTTCGAAAATCATTTTTTCGTTTTAAGGGGCTGAAATCGATCGCCTGCCATTGGGTTTGGGGAGGTCAACACTGGTTGAAAGTGACAAACATTCACCCGCCGATCGAACGCGATGGAATGGTTTTAAAGTGAATAGACCCTGACCGCCAAGTGTTGGTTACGGGCGGAGCAACGGCCGAACACATATATTATAGTCTTTTAATCATCCCCAATATGTCGGACAATACTCCCCTATGAATATTGTTGAAATCAAAACCCTAATTCCCCACCGATTTCCGATGCTGATGATCGATCGTATTGTCCAGCATGATCCTAGACACCGAATTGTTGGTATCAAAAATGTCTCCATCAACGAGCCATTCTTTGCCGGACATTTTGAGCAGGACCCCATTATGCCTGGCACGTTAGTATTGGAGGCGTTGGCTCAAACCGGCTACGTGATGTTGTTGAGTGACTCCGAATATCGGGGACGGCTACCATTGTTCGCATCAATGGACGATGTCAAATTTCGAATCCCGGTGCGCCCCGGTGACCAGGTTCGGTTGGAAATGGATGTGATTACCATTCGAGACCGCTTTGTCAAAATGGCAGGCGCGGCATTTGTCGATGGTCAGGTCGTCGCTGAGGGACGATTTGTGTTTAATTTGGCGGTAGTTCCATCGCGTCCTCAAATCCATTCGACGGCTCATGTGCATCCGTCCGCTATTCTTGGCAAAGACGTCGAAATCGGACCCAACGTATTAATAGGAGAACATGTGATCATTGGGGATCGGACCCGAATCGAAGCCAATGTTGTTATCGAAAAGTGGACCCGAATTGGTGCAGATAATCACATCCATTTTGGATGTGTGATTGGGTCGGATCCCCAGGATAGTAAATACAAAGGTGAGCGTTCCTGGGTGGTAATCGGCGATCGGAATGTGGTCCGTGAGTACGTCACAATCAACCGCGCAACTGGTAAAAACGAAACTACCGAAATCGGCTCCGACAATTTATTTCTCACAAGTTGCCATATTGCCCATAATTGTCGAATTGGAAATGGAGTCACCATTGTCAATCATGTTAATGTCGCCGGACATTGTGTGATTGAAGATAAAGCAATTATCGGCGGGATGACTGGAATTCACCAATTCACCCGTATCGGTCAAATGGCCATGGTAGGTGCGTACACTCGACTACCGCAGGATGTCCCCCCCTTCATGCTTTGCGAGGGTAACCCGGCGACGATCAAAACACTGAATGCCGTAGGCTTGCGCCGGAGCGGAATGTCGCGCGATTCGATTGCCGAAATTCGGATGATCTATCGAATCGTGTATCGTTCAGGAAAAAATGCGGCTCAAAGCATGGAAGATTTGGAACGCATTGAGTTTCAATCGGCGGAAGCAAAATATTTGTTAAAATTTCTGAGTTCGGATTCCCATCGCGGAATACTCAAGCGTACTGCCGACGACGAGACGTCTGGCAGTGACAACGTCTAGTAAATTGCGCATTGCGGTCATTGCCGGAGAGTTGTCTGGTGACCGATACGGTGCCGCCTTAGTAACCGAACTGCGAGGGATTCGCGCCGTTGAAATTGTGGCATTGGGAGGCCCGGCCTTAAACGCCACTGCGGATCATTATGTTGGAGACAGCACCGCCAATACAGCGGTCGGTTTGCGGTCCGTTCGGGGGATGAAGTCGACGTTTAAATTGTTCGATTCTATCGTAAATTATCTAAAACAGTGGCCGGTAGATCAAGCCATCATCATTGATTTTCCTCATTATAATTTTGAAATTGCTCGGCGACTTCGGGCGTTAAATATTCCGATTACCACATTAATTACCCCTAATTTTTGGATTTGGAATGATTTGAAATCGGCTCGAAAAATCGCTAATTATTCGCAGCAGATCTTTGCAATTTTTCCTCCCGAATATCAGATGTATTGCCAAATAAATGCCAACGTAAAGTACTTTGGGAATCCGATTGTGGATCTTGTTCCACCCGTACACTATCGACAGTTGGGGCCGTATCCGGGCGATGGAACGGATCAGCCGATTACGATTGGCTTGTTTCCGGGGTCGCGACGTGCGGAGCTTAACTTATTATTGCGTCCGTTGCTCCAAATCGCACACGCATTACATCAGAGGTCCACCCGATTTCGGTTTGTATTGCCCGTAGCACGCCCGGAGTTATTCCCACTTGTCGCGGCGGCTGTTCGCCGTCGACCGGTAAGCGAATTGACAGTCACCGATTCTTTGGATCGTGATGCCGTGGCTCAACTTGATTTTGCTATTGCGGCAACGGGCACGTTGACACTTGAGTTAATAATGAACCGTATTCCGATGGTTATTTTGGGTGCACTTCCCACACTGTCGTATTGGGTGGCGCAGTATATCCTTCAACTCAAAGTCCCATATTGTGGCTTACCTAACTTAATCGCGGGGGAAAAAAAAATCCCAGAATTCATGCAGCAGCACATTGTCCCGGCTGACGTGGCCGATTGTGTATTCGAGCAAATGACACCTGATAAGCAGGCTCAGCAGCAAGCCCATTACACTCAGTTAATCGAGATGTTGAAGCCAAATGATGAGTCGCGGGTGTTGACTAAAATGGCCACAGCGATTTTGGAGGCATCCCCGGGATCTAATCGATAGGTGGGGACGACGGCCACTCGATTTCGGTGGGGTTCGGGGGGGTATTGATATACGATGCGCGACCTAAAAAACGGGATGATTCGGGGTCGAGATAGCAAAAGTCCCCGGACGAATTGGTCCAATCTGGGGCGGTGGGGTCGCCCAATTCGATAGATTCTGGGTTCCAATTTGGCTCCGACGGCGTGGACTCGAATTCATTGCTAGATCTGATCGGGCGTACATTCTCAGGATTTGGCTCTGGCCGAAATTCAGTGGCGACATCGTCGGGCATGTAAGCAAGTTCGCGTCGTTCATCGATGTCGATGGTCGATACGGGCGGTGTTTGGGTGGCGGGCAAATCCAGACTTATCCGAAACCGTTCTTTAACTTGGCTTAATAATGATGTATTTAATTCGTTCACGTAGTCTGAAGGTAAAATGTGTTGATGGGCGATGGGTTGGGATAATTGGGAGGATGTTGCAAAATTGTTTAATGCATCGATAAGTGTTGTGACGAGCTGCTGAACGACCGTCCATTCGTTGGCGTTGTGGGATCGATCCGGATCTGAAAAAGTGATGGTCGTCTCGCGGGCGCCGGGGTCAGTCGACTTCAGCATGTCTTTAAGATCCCCCATAACAATTTCAAGCTCGGACTGACCACTATGAGCCTCATTTAATATGCCAATTCCGGAATTAAAATGAAGACAAAAGCGTGCATGTCGTGACGGATACGTAACTATTATAGATTCCATATTGACTTGGAAGTGCCAGGTATCATCGAGATGAACCGTGACGGCAAACTTCTGAATAGCGTGAATGCGAAGGAGGGTGCGGAATGAATCATACCAAAATTCAGGTGGAATACGTGCTGTTACTGGATCCGATGACACCTGCTGGGGGGGGGCGTCGTTGAACCAATCATCGTCAAACCAATGGTCATCGCGTGGTGCTTGAGTTGTCATGGGTAACATCCTGCCCAGCGGCTATAAAAATTAAACCTTGGCCGTGGAGTACAGTAAAGCGTGGGGGAGATGGACGTTAAGTGGAGATAGTGGGGCGTAACCATAGGAAATGTTCTTGGTTACCCTTGGTCCCGGTGATTCCCGATTCGCACTGCTCGAGGATATCAAAAGTTGATGACAGGGACGTTTTTACACGATCAACAATAGCCTTATTTAACTCGGGATCACGAATTATTCCTCCTTTTCCTACTTCATGTTTCTCCGCCTCAAACTGAGGCTTTACTAAAATGATATAATCCCCGCTGGGTACGATGTCCCTCACAGCCGGTAATACCTTAATCACACTGATAAAGGAGACATCCATCACCACAATGTCAATCTCTGTCACCCAGTCGGAGGATCGGCCGGTTGAATGAATTAAGTCGAGTAACCGGTCTCGCGATAGATGTCGTACATTGGTTCGTTCAAAAATGGCGACATCACTATCGCGTCGAATTTTTTCGCTTACTTGGCCGTACCCGACGTCAAGTCCAATGACCGATCGAGCACCATGTTGGCGCAGAAAATCGGTAAAGCCTCCAGTCGATATACCGACATCCAAGGCCCGTCGACCGACTGGATTAATTTTAAATTGATCCAATGCACTCGATAATTTTGTCGCCCCTCTGGAGACATATTTAGGGAGTCCCGTTAACAAGCGAATCGTTGAATCCTCAGAAACCTGTTGCCCACTTTTCGTGATTTTCACCTCATTAATTAAGACGTTGCCGGTTATAATCAAATACTGAGCGATTTCCCTAGTTTCGCAAAGTTTACGGTTGACAAGTAATTGATCTAGGCGAAGTTTTGGCATGAGTTTAAGGTACCAGTTGGGTGCCAAGTGTGAAAGTTATATATTCGGTTTAACGAGTGACTAGACAACTGAAATCGCGATCGTTAGAATACGTAAATTAGCACTCGACTAATTAGAGTGCTAAATAATACAGGAGCAATTTGAAAGGAGCATATTATGAGTAAAATCAACTACGCACCGCTTGGCGATCGCGTTATTGTTGAGCCTCAGTCCGCTGAACAAACTACCAAATCAGGAATCGTTCTACCTGATACCGCTCAAGAAAAACCACAGAGCGGAGTGGTTATTGCCGTAGGCCCTGGCCGAGTCTCTGATGAAGGCAAAGCCCTTCCGGTAAATGTTAAAGAAGGCGATGTTGTTATTTTTGCTAAATATGGCGGCACAGAGTTGAAGGTGGATGGCACCGGTTATTTAATCGTTCGCGAAAGCGATATTTTAGCTGTCAAACGTTAAATTTTAAGGAGGATATGACACGATGGGTGCAAAACAATTAAAATATTCAGATGAAGCATGGCGCGCGCTGGCAGAAGGTATTCGTAAAGTGGCAGATGCTGTGGGAAGTACGTTGGGTCCAAATGGAAACAATGTTGTTCTTGAAAAAAAATGGGGATCCCCAACGATCACAAACGATGGTGTGACCATCGCGAAGGAAATTGAGTTAGAAGATCCTTTTGAAAACATGGGGGCTCAACTCTTAAAAGAAGTAGCGTCAAAAACAAATGATATCGCTGGAGACGGTACTACCACCGCAACGGTTCTAGGTGCAGCCATTTTCCGTGAAGGGCTAAAAAATGTCGTTGCTGGTGCCAATGCAATTCTATTGAAAAAAGGAATTGAGAAGTCAGTAAAAGTCATCGTCGAAGGTCTTCGCGCCAACAGTCAAAAAATCGAGACAAAAGAAGCAATTGCTCAAGTTGCATCTATTTCCGCTAACAATGACGAAGAAATTGGGGCATTGATCGCTGAAGCAATGGCTAAGGTTGGGAAAGACGGGGTCATTACTGTTGAAGAATCGAAAGGTACAGAAACAGAAATGGATTTGGTAGAGGGGATGCAGATTGACAAAGGCTACCTTTCTCCCTACATGATCACGGATAAAGATCGAATGGAAGCCTCTTTGGACGACGCATTTATTCTTGTGACTGATAAAAAAATATCCGCTATCAAAGATTTGCTACCGGTTTTAGAGAAGGTCGTTCAATCGGGTCGAGGGTTAGTGATCATTGCTGAAGATATCGAAGGCGAAGCGCTGGCTACGTTAGTAGTCAACAGACTTCGTGGAACTATCAATTGTTTGGCGATTAAAGCTCCTGGTTTTGGTGATCGTCGTAAGGCTATGCTTGAAGACATCGCGATTCTGACTGGTGCGGAAGTTATTTCTGAAGATAAAGGTCTAACTCTGGAGTCAGTAACGCTTGAGCAGCTAGGTCGGGCATCCAAAGTCAAATCAACCAAAGAAACCACGACTATTGTTCAAGGGAAAGGCGCGCAAGACCAGATTCAAGCGCGAGTTTCGGAAATTCGGAAAGAAATTGAGCTTTCTGACTCGTCGTATGATAAAGAAAAACTTCAAGAGCGATTGGCCAAGTTGTCAGGTGGCGTTGCTGTGATTAAAGTAGGCGCCGCGACCGAGACAGAACTTAAAGAGAAGAAATATCGCGTTGAAGATGCCCTTTCAGCTACCCGAGCAGCTGTTGAAGAAGGAATTGTTGCTGGAGGCGGAACCGCGCTTATCAACTTCATCG